>Ga0180437_10002516_pt1 | contig 29039 bp, 22 predicted proteins | sample SS_ome_4_FD_132410 | JGI IMG/M metagenome (GOLD analysis project Ga0180437, IMG submission 132410) | Hypersaline lake sediment archaeal communities from the Salton Sea, California, USA - SS_3_D_1 metaG | ecosystem: Environmental > Aquatic > Non-marine Saline and Alkaline > Hypersaline >...
GAAATCGGAGGTTGGTCCGTCTCAACTATGAATGGACCAAAGTGTGCATCTACTTTTGATCCGCCGGGAAAATCAATTACCATCTCCATGGGTTGCTCCTTATAAAAAACGATAAGATCACCCTCTTAGATGCAGGAGTATAAAAATGGTTGCACCATTCATGTCAAATGGTGAAGCGCTTGAGGCGTTTTTCCCTGGGTCTGCCTCAATAAGATAAACGAACTTTTGAAATCATCCCATCCGGCAACCCAGATCACAATCCTCTGGAAAGTCCACCAATGGCGGGTGCGCCTCGCAGCACGCCCAGCGCATCGTACCCTTTTTAAAGAGCGGCAGCAAACCTTTTGGGAAAATCCTGTATCAACCTGTCAGAGATTACATTTATTTTAAAGAAGTATATAATAGAAAGGTTGGAGAACGGATAACCAACAAAACGATCCACAAAGTGGTTGTTACAGGCAGAACATTACTGAGGATGAATGCCATCCGTGCACGCTGTCAAGTGAAATCTGTACTAAAAGGGGCTAGCAAATTTTTCGTCTGATGAATCAATATTCCTCACAAAGACTGCCATTTTACCTGGTTTTCCTGTTGAGCTTCCTTCTGACTGCAGGCTGTGGGATATCATCATCCGATTCAAGCGGGACGGCGGCTGCCTCCGCAACGGCATCTCCCGATCCAAACCAGAATGCGGCTGTAGCGGTCACCCCGCCAACCCCGGAAGGTACCAGTACGCCATCCGATGACAGCGGCGGGTCATCCTCGGAGGATATCGCTTCAGCGGTTATATCCCGCACGCCGGTCCCCTCACCAACCCCTGGGGTAATCGACCAGGAGATCAACCAACTGACGACTTCTCTGGGTCTGGAGGGAGAGACCTTTCTGGGTTTGACAGCCGATGACTGGTTCAGCCTGGCATTTTCCGCGCTGGTTGTGGCGCTTGGATACTTCCTGGGTTTCAAACTGCTGGTCTGGTTATTAAAATGGATCGCCCAGCGTACGTCACGAAAGTTTAACGAAACGATACTCAAAGAACTCGAACCTAATTTAAAATTACTGCTGCTGGTCTTTTTTACCAATTTCGCGGTCATGCGATTGGATTTCCTCAGCCAGGGATTGCGGACTGCATTGGATGATATTTTTTTTGTAATAGGATTGGTGCTCCTTACGATCGTTGCCATACAGGTGATCAGTTACTACATCTATCGCGTTAAAAACGCTAAGGACGAAAAAGGTGACCTGAACAGGCTGGACCCTGCCCTGAATGCAATCCAGCGTATCAGCGACCTGGCAGTGATCGTTATCGCTGCCAGCTTTGGGCTGTCCCACTTTGGCATTGGCGCCAGCGCTTTGGCAGCCGCGCTGCTCGTCTCTGCTGTGGTCATATATATGGGCACCAAGGACATTATCTCCGACGTCGTGGCCGGTTATATCATCCTTTTGGACCAGCCTTTCCGGGTCGGCGACACGATCCTGATAAAACACGTGGACACCTCGGGAATGGTGATGAAGATCGGAGCTCGCACCACCCACATCCGCACCGGGGATAACCGTGGGGTGATTATTCCCAACTCGGACATCAACTCAAGCCAGATTGTCAATTACACTTATCCGGATCCCGAATACAGAATGTTTACTGATATCGGCGTAGCCTACGGCTCAGACAACAACCTGGTACGTGAGGTGATCGAGGGTACGGTGGGTCAAGTTGAAAATGTAATGTCCGACAAACCAGTTCAGGTATATTTCCTGAAGTTTGGCGATACAGCCAGGTTGGTGCGTGTGCAGTGGTGGATCAACAATTACATGAATAAAAATTCTGTACTCGATCAGGTGAATTTGGCGCTGGAGATGGCGCTTGATCAGGCAGGCATAGATTTGCCCTTCAATACGTACAATCTGAACGTGAAAATGGAAGGTGAGAAAGCCGACAGAGCTTTAGGAGAATCGAATAAAGACAGCCAGGTTGATCTATAATTCAACCAAAGAGAGAGACTCATAATGGATTCAACTCGCGCCCAGTTTATCGATGAACGAAGCAAATTTAATTACGCACAGGGGCGTTTCAAAGAGTGGTTGGACGGCTCGTTATTGTTCTACCCGCTGTTGTTTATCGCGGGGGCTGTCATACTGGTGATTATCACACGCGATGCGGACAGCTATCTGCTTTTACGTGCAAATCTGCCTCGCTGGTGGTATATAGATACAAGTATCGCGGTAACGATCTCCTCCCTGGTTGCCAGTTCGATGCTCACACTGCTGGCGATCGTCTTCTCGATTTCCCTAGTAGCCCTGCAGTTAGCCAACCAGCAGTTTTCACCGCGCGTGATCAGCATTTTCGAACGAGCCAACACGAGCAAAATCGCTCTGAGCATGTTTATCGGTACTTTTGTCTATTCGTTTGTTCTCTTACTTTTCGTTCTCCGCATACATGTTGAAGAAATCACCATTATTTCGCTTTTAATTACTCTACTCCTTGTTTTTACCTGCCTGGTTGTATTTGTCGTGTTTATGAAATCCATCATGCTAATGATCCGTGTAACACACATAATCTCGTTCATTGCCGATGAGACCCACCGCTCGATCGAGGATAACCTGCCCCCCGAAGGCGCATATTTGGAGTGCCAGGCAGTCACCTTCGGACAGCCTGATCAGGTAATCCTGTACTGCAACCCGCCCAATAAAATAACCTCCAAGCGGCATTATCACGGTGTCCTCAAAGCGATTGAACACAGCACGCTGTTGCAGATAGCAGAGAAACATAACTGCATTCTGCGCGTCTTACCCAAAACCGGCAATTATATTCACCAGAATGACCCGGTCGTTGAAGTATATGGAGCGAAAACCCTTAAACCTGAGGAAGTCCTCCCGGCAATTTATGTTGACCCAGAGCGATCGATATACCAGGATCCAGCCTATGGCATCCGCATGCTGGTCGACATCGCCTTGCAGGCGCTGTCTCCGGCTGTAAACGCGCCCACCACCGCTCACCAAGCGATCAACCGCCTGACCAACCTTTTGCTGTTCATTGCACAAAAACCCGCCCATACTGGCGCATACACCGATGGTTATCACCAGGTGCGCCTGGTGCGGCCGGTTAGCAGCTGGGAAGATTATGTCCAGCTGGCTTTTAATGAGATCCAATATTACGGCAAAGGTGATCCCCATACTCGTGCCAGCTTAGGTGATTCATTTGAGTATCTGCTGGAAAAAGTACCCGAGGCTTACAAACCTGCATTGAAAGAGCAGCAAGCCCTGCTCGCCGATAATGCTGGTTAATTTTCGCTCAGCGTGCCTTCGGCTCGCACAGCATGCCGTTGGCACAGCGGTGCATCTGGTTTTCATCAAGAGAGACTCTTCACTTCGTTCACATCGTCCCAGTATCTTTCGAGAGAGTGACAAACCTTTTGGGAAAGTCCCTTCGCGGCACCCCCTAATAAGCAGGGATAAAAATTTGTTCACACCATCCTGGTATCATTCAGGAGAGTGAGGCCATCTTTTAGGACAGCCCCAGCAGTTGCAAATTCGTAAACAAAAATGGGGGATATTAATTGACGGCATTCAAAATCCGTCTATTTTACAATAATACAGCCCCCTGACTTGAATCCTGGTATTAAATTTATTTGATAATTTCGAATATAATTAATGCGAGTGCTTGCTTAATTAAAAGTGAGAATGCACACAATCCAAATTGGTTTTGATTTTTGAGTTTTAGATTGAAAAGGTATGTCTATTACATTTTCAAGCGCGCGTGGTCTAATAATTTTAAAGTTAGTACTTACACTAACGCTGCTGTTGGTCTCGTGCGATAGCGCACAGGTTCAGACGAGCGAAGCTACATCACCTGGGACCCTTACCCTCACTGGTGAGAGGGAAGAATACCCGTTGGGAACCCATATAGAAATTCTCGAAGATCCCAGCGGTGAACTGACCATCGAAGATGTCTCTTCCCCAGAATTCGACTCAAAATTCACCCCCAGCCATGTAGATGTGCCAAACTACGGCTTTACTGACAGCGTGTACTGGGTGCGGTTTGATCTTGAAAATCAAACCCAGGACACTGAAGAATGGCTGCTTGAGCAGGGTTTCGCCAATACGCATTATATTGACCTGTATACACCTGTGCCGGATAGCGGAAGCTTTACCGTCAAGCAAACCGGGGTTCTCAGGCCAATATCTACTCGTGATTTCTTCTATCCCCGCATCGTTTTCATTCTGAAGATTCTACCGGGAAGCCAGCAAACCACATACATGCGCTTCCAGAGCGGCGCGTCGATGACCCTGTCGCTCAGCCTGTTGACAAGGGACGCTTTCCAGGTCAAAGCCCAAACGGAACAATCGCTTCATGGTTTATTCTATGGGATATTGATCGGTTTGCTAATCTATAATCTTGTTTTATTCTTTATTTCCATTCGGGAAGCCAGCAGCTTGTATTATGTCACCTTTCTTGCGTCGTTTGCATTTTTTATCGGCAGCTACGATGGATACACGCAGATTTACTTCTTCACCGGCCTGGCTAACCTTGCCCAGTACTATATACCCCTGTCATTTGCAGCGATGATGGTCTCAATTGTGTTGTTTGCCAATGATTTTCTAGAAATTAAGACGCAAGTTCCAAGAATATATCGGGCTTCCATCGTGATTCTAGGTGTGTGGGGACTGTTTGTTTTCCTGACGCCGTTTACGAATTATCACATATTGACTCTCCTAATGGTGCCGTGGGCGGTGCTCACTATTGTGGTGATCTTGATTGCCGGAATTTTTTCTTTGCAGAGGGGATTCTACGCGGCTCGCTTTTTCTTGTTCGCATGGTCTGGCCTACTGGTAACGCTTTTTCTCGTAATGATGGTACGATTTGGTTTTATTCCCAGCATAATATTCAGCGAGAACGGTTTTCGCCTGGCTGCAGTATGGATGGCGGTGTGCTGGTCAATTGCCCTGGCAGACCGAATCAACATACTGAAAGCTGAAATGGACGCTGCAAACCGCGATTTACAAAAAAGCGAAAACCTTCTCTCTCAAATTCTGGAAGGTTTGCCTGTCGGTGTTGTATTGTATGGGAAAGATCACAAACCCCAATATGTCAACCGGCGGACAACGGAGATCCTCAACGACTCTACTCGCGATGTGCAGGTGGATGTATCTGCCGGCCGCACCCTGGAGGATGCGATCCAGTATTTCTCGTTGAAAATGGCTGGCAGCGATAAGAAATACCCCTTAGAAAACTTCCCGATTTTCAAGGCCTTGAAAGGCGAACCGGCATCGGCGGATGATATCGAGGCAGATCAGGGGGACAGGCGCGTTCCGTTGGAAGTCTGGGCCAGCCCCATTAAAGACGATTTGGGGAATGTCGCATCTGCCGTGCTGGCTTTCCAGGACATCACATCACGTAAGCAAGCGGAATTGGCGCAGGATATCAGTGAAACACGATTTCGTGTAATTGCTGAAAACATACTTGATGGCATCGCTTTCATGGCACGCGATCGAGAAGTATTGTATGTGAGTCCTTCGTATTTGCGACTGGTTGGCAAAACCTATAATGAATTGGTTGGACAATCCGGGATTGGGTTGGTCCACTCGGAAGATCGAGGCTACACTGCGCAAAAGTTTAATCAAGCGCTTCAATCTCCGAATGAAAAAGTCCTTGCCGAGTATCGCATCCCACATAAAAATGGCTCCTCCATTTGGGTTGAAACGACCGCAATTAATATGCTAGAGAATCCTCATGTTCAAGCTGTCGTCTTGGTTAGTCACAATATAACCGACCGAAAACAGAGGGAAACTGAGCTGGCTGAATATCGCAAGCAGCTCGAGGCGCTTGTGGAACAAAGGACTGCAGAGTTATCTGTCGCAAACGAGCAGCTGCAGCTGCGAATTGATTGGCTCTCCTCAATCAATCTCGTCAATCAAGCCATGGCGCGCTCGGCTGACTTCAAACAAATCTACGAAAAGATCATCGAAACCATCAATAAACTTTTTGCGATTCACGGTTCTTTTATTGCTGAACTCGATGAAGATGGTAAGACTTTAAAGATCTTTGTCCATCGCTGCCGGAGCGAAATTCAGCCCGACCTGATAGGAACCTCCATGACCCAGCTGGGAATTAATCCTCTCGACGGGAACATAGCGCAGGGAAAATTCGACTCGCTTTCGTGTGAGCAGCTTAATGATCTGAATGGGCCAATCGGCGTGCACATCCAGGGTACAAATGTCCAGCGCCTGGCGCTAATTCCTCTGCTGCTGCGGGAGAAAACCTTTGGAATCCTGGGGTTAGAAATACTTGATAAAGATAAAGCGCTCACGGATGATGAAATGAGCTTGTTGGACATCTTTTCCAACGATATCGCCCAGCTGATTGAAGTATCACACCTGTTTAACCAATCCAGGGAACTGATAATGTCAGAAGAACGCAGACGGCTGGCGCGCGACCTGCACGACTCGGTTACCCAAACCCTGTTTGTCGCCAGCGTACTCGCCGAATCCACCCCGCGCATCTGGGATAAAGACCAGGCGTTGGCGCGGGCAAATATGGACAAGCTGAGCGGGTTGATCCGCGGGGCATTAGCAGAAATGCGCTCGCTGCTGCTCGAACTGCGCTCCAGCCAGCTGCAGAACCAGACCCTGCCCCAGCTGTTAACTACCCTGGCTGAAGCCGGACGGGTGCGCACCCGCGCCGATATTGCCATGTCTGCATCCGGTGATCCAAAACTACCGGATAATGTGATAATAAATTGCTACTACATCGCTCGAGAGGCTTTGAATAACGCCATTAATCACGCTGATCCAACTCAAATCAAAATTTCCCTGGACGCAGATCCGCATTCGTTAGAACTCCGCGTTCAAGATGATGGGGCTGGTTTCGACCCGCACGATATTCCAGAAGGACATCTTGGAATTAACATCATGCTCAATCGAGCGGCGCGCATTGGCGCAAACCTGCGCATCATCAGTGACCCTGGACTTGGGTCTGAGGTCATCCTCAACTGGTCTGGAAAGGTAGAATAGGAAAGTAATGACCGCGAATTTACCTATTAAAGTGATGGTGGTAGACGACCATCCTGTCGTCAGAGACGGGCTGAAGAACATGTTACTGGTGTTTGATGACCTTGAGCTGATTTTTGAGGCGAAAGACGGCAGCGAAGCGCTGGCTTTATGCCGGGAAGACCTTCCCGATGTGATCTTGATGGATATCATCATGCCGGGCATGGACGGCATCCAGACTACCCGGGCTATTCTTGACCAGTATCCCCAGATGAAGATCATCATCCTGACCAGCTATACCGAGGATAAGCTTGTCCAGGAATCGCTGGAAGCCGGCGCAATCGGCTATGTGCTGAAAAATGCCTCTATTGATGATCTGGCGAATGCGGTCCGTGCAGCCCATACTGGAAAGCCTTTCCTGGCTCCGGAGGCGACCATGGCCCTGATCCGCACCAAAACAAGACCACATATGCCCGGAGATGATCTAAGCCAGCGCGAACGACAGGTGCTGGCTTTAGTCGCCGAGGGATTAAACAATGAAGAGATCGCGGAACGATTGGTGATCAGCCATGCCACAGCCCGCCACCATGTAAGCGCCTGCATCCGCAAACTGGATGCCGCCAACCGCGCCGAAGCTGCAGCTTTGGCGGTTAAATACAACTTGATCTCCTGATCCTGGTTATTCTACATTTACTTTATTCAACACTTTTTCCGATCAATGGATGCGGTGAACAAAGTTTGCGCATCCATTCTTTGTTTAAATATTCCTCTGCAGCAATGTTAACTATCGCGCCTATTTTTAAATTAGGCAGACCTGCCTACAGATAGATAGACTGAATGGCAGATGATGCCGGAGGATGTATATGCCATAATGTCACTGAAATTATTAAGCGGTGATTAAAACTCCTATGGGATCTCCTCTCTGAAGGATAGAAAATTAAAAAACCTTGCCTTGCCTGTCGATAAATAGTGGGTGATTGGATAAAAGAGATGCGAATATTTATTGCATGCGCAGATGAGAAGCTCAGATTGGCTTTGTTATACCTGCTGGACCATCAATCTAGCATGGTTGTAGCCGGAATGGCGGATCGTATGAAGGGTCTGGTTTCCCAGTTGGAAGGAGCTCAACCTGAAGTACTTCTGCTGGATTGGGATCTTTCATCCGGAAAAATGCTGGATCTGATGGGTGAACTGCATGACCTGGACCATCAAATGAAGGTCATCGTCCTGACTTCAAAACCACGTGACAATCAAGCCGCACTGGCAGCTGGCGCTGTTTACTCAATCAACAAAGATGCGCCTCCGGATGAACTTGTCCCTGTACTCGAGGAACTCCGTAATAAAGAAGTAAAAAGGATCTCCAGCAGATGATGTGACTTTAATTGGCAGAAATATGCTTCATCATCGAAACACGAGTGGGAACTCGAAAGCTGATTAAAACGGCAAACCAAACACAAACCTACCAGACAAGGAGAAATAATCATGCGAAGAGGTAAACGACAGGAACGGCGCAGCCAGCGCCAGGATGACCGCCAGTTAGGGCGTCCGGGAGGCGGAGGCACCCGCTACCAGATGCGCCAGAAAATGGCTGCAATCGGCGATGATTTTTGGATTGAGAACGACCAAGGTCAAAAAGTATTCAAAGTGGACGGCAAAGCGCTGCGTGTTCGCAAGACTCTTGTCTTTGAAGACGCCCACGGCGGCGAACTGGCAAAAATCCAAGAGCGTATGCTGCGAGTCAAAGACAGCATGGAGATCGAAGGATCGCACGGCGAGCAGCTCGCCATGGTAAAGAAAGCCCTAGTCACTCCGGTGCGCGAGCGCTGGGTGGTCAAGATCAAGGGCGGTCCAGATTTGGAGGTGAAAGGAAACATATTAGATCACGAGTACACCATTGGAGAAGGACGTGATAAAGTGGCGGAGGTCTCCAAGAAATGGTTCCGCCTGCGCGACAGCTACGGCGTAGCCATTGATCCCGGCCAGGAAGATGTAATCATCCTGGCGGTTGCCGTGTGTATCGACGAGATGGCACACGCAGGCCGTTAGACCAGGCCCGCAAATATTCTAAATCATCAATTCAACGGCAATTCTGGTAAGGCAAAACGAATATCAATATAGATCATTTTATTAAGTAAGGAGTCAAAAATGTGTTGTTTTTTCACTGCTTTAGTTTTCTTTGGTCCCCGGTTGGGGTTTCTGGTGTGGTGGCTGATTGCGCCATTACGGGTGAATGCTGCCCTTGAAGCGTTTAACTTCCCCTGGCTGGTCGGTTTGCTGGGATTGATCTTCGCTCCCTGGACGATGCTGATGTATACGATCGTATTCCCTTTGAACGGCTGGGATTGGATCTGGATCGGGCTAGCGATAGGAGCGGACATCGTCAGCTATATGGGTGGCTACCACAACCGTGGGCAAGTCCCAGGCTATCCGGAGGAAGACCCGCTTTCGAATTACTAAACCGGGCTCATCAATTATCTATGAATACGGGCGCATTCGGGCGGCTTCATGATCCTGAATGCGCCCATCCTCCGCCACTTTGCAAATACTTGATCTCATAAAAGGAGTATCCAATGACCTACGGTCCAATCGACTTTATCGCAATTGAATTCCAGACCGACCAGCTTGCAGGGGAAGGTATGTCCGCCTTGCTGGAGCTGGTAGAAAACCAGATCGTACGCATTATCGATCTGGTCATCATCATGAAAGATCAGGATGGGGAATACCAGGCGCTTGAGATGGAGGAATTAGCTCCCGATGTCCTAGTTGTTCTTGATCCGCTGAATGTGGAAGTATCCGGCATCATCCAGATGGAGGATATCGAGTTGATCGCGGAAGCCATGGAGAACAACACCACGGCTGCCTTGATGCTTTATGAAAACCTATGGGCGATCAAGTTTGGAGAGGCAGTCACCCGCTCCAGCGGGCGCATGTTGATGTATGACCGCATACCCTTTGAAGTTGTGAATGAAACGCTCGAGATGTTCGAAAAAGAGGAAAGCGCGTAAGTTTTTTATCCATAATAAAAGAGAAATCAGGAGGTATATCATGCCCATGATGAGACGAAGGATGCGAAGAAGAAGGCTCGCTCGAGCCGCGGTAGGAACCGCGGTAGTTGCGGGCACTGCCGGCGTAGTGCGCCACCACCAGGATAAGCGCTATGCCGATCAGGATGCAGCCGAACAGGCGCAGTACGATCAAGCTTACGATGAGGGAGCCGCGGATGCGCAGGTTCAGCAGCCGGCTGCACCGCCGCCAGCGCCCGAAGAGGATATGACGGCTAAGCTCAAGGAACTGGCCGACCTGCACGACTCCGGCGCGCTGAGCGATGAGGAGTTTGCGGCTGCTAAGCAGAAAATCCTTGGGTAGCTGATTGATTCAAAAGCCATTCCAACCTTTTTCAATGCAGGGTCAGCGAGGACCATTCACGTGTTGCTTGACTGGTCCTGCACCATCAAGGGCTTATGAGAGGCGAATTCATCGAGAACGCACGGATGAACGGTTCGGGAGACTTGCCTGAATTGCTGGAACCAATCCCGCAAATAGAGCAAGCCCTCCGGGCAATTTCTGGCAAGCTTTCTAATCTGCGATTTGAACTGGCTGGTCTTATTTATTGAACAAATAATTACCAACAATAAAGGAGATAGTAAAAAATGGAAAAAGATGATAAAGATGTAAGTCATGTAATGGAAGCCGACGAAATCGAAGCGCTGTTCGTGCAGACCGCGCACAGCATGTACTACGAGGACGGCAGGCTTACCCTGGAAACCCCAGCGCCAACCGTACTTTTCTTCTCAGACCGGCCCGACCGGGTATCAGGCCATGTCTCCACGCAGGAATTTGGTGACAGCTGGGACAAAGGTGATGACAGCTTCGAATCCAACCCGCCCAATGCGGTGCTGTCTATCTTCCACTCAGATATGGTCAGCGACGTTGTTGTTGAATTGTTAAACCCGGAATTTGACGGGGGAGAGATGAGCTACGATGTCATTATCCTGGACGGCGAGATGCCCGCCAGCGGCGGACCCAGCGCACTGTTTATCGACGTCATTGGACGCCCGGCCACCCCTGTCTCGGCTGCCGGCATGCACCGCCGCACACGCCGGCGCACCCGACGCCGCTGATTGTGTCCGAGCTTTTATTACTGACGAAAACAACCAGTAAATGATCCCGCTGGTTACTTGAACAATGGTGAATTGAAAAGGAAAGAAAGGAGTAAAAATGAGTAAGGAAAAAAATATCGTCATCATCGCCGCATTCCCGGTGGCTGACCTGGCTACCAAGAACTTCGACCAGCTCGTGCAGCTGGTGAAAGACAAGAAAATCGAAACTGAAGGAATGATCCTGGTCGAGAAGGACAAAGACGGCAAATTGAGCGTCAGCGAGACGGGCGACCACCTTGGCCGCAAGGGTATGGGCTGGGGGGCGGGCGTCGGCCTGCTGGTTGGTCTGGCCGCGCCGCCATTGCTGGGAGCTGTTGCGGTGGGAGCGGCAGGCGGCGCCCTGGTGGGCAAGTTTGCCAAGCAGAAAGTTGTCAAAGGTATGGAGTCCGGGCTGGGCGAGAAGCTCAAGCCAGGCACAGCCATCATCCTGGCGATTGTGCCGGAAGATGACCAGCTGGCGGCTGAAAAAGCGCTGCCCGACTCGCCAGGTAAATCAGTAGCTGTTATCGACAAGAGTGGCAAGGAAGGTCTGCAGGAAGCCCTTGCGGAAGCAGGCGGAAAGTTCACCCCCGACCGCACTGTGCTGCCCATCCCTGACCGCACTTTCGGCGGGGCATGCGCACGCACAATCGGGGAATCGGCTGCTGACTGGTCGTTTATTCCAAGACCCAAGGCGCCCGATAACGCCCCCAATGTGCTCCTGGTATTAATCGACGACGCCGGCTTTGGTCAACCTGAGACCTTCGGCGGCAGTGTTAGCTCCCCAACACTGACACGTGTGCAGGAGATGGGGCTGACCTACAACCATTTGCACCTGACGGCGGTGTGTTCACCTACCCGAGCTGCTCTGCTGACCGGGCGCAACCACCACCGGGTTGGCATGGGCGGCATTGCCGAGTTCCCGGGACCTTTCCCGGGCTACACCGGCCAGCTGCCGAAGGACTGCGCGCCAATCCCGCGCATCCTGAAAGAAAACGGCTACATCACGGGCGGCTTTGGTAAATGGCACCTGACAGCCGGACACGCCTTCGGTCCAGCAGGTCCCTTCGATACATGGCCTCTTTCATGGGGTTTTGACCATTTCTGGGGCTTTCTGTCAGGCGCAGCCGGGCAGTACGACCCGGTCATCACCCAGGACAATACCATTATCGGCGTACCGGAGGGGGAGGACGGTGAGCTGTACTACTTCCCAGATGACCTGACAGATAAATCGATCGAGTGGCTGCACGGTGTACGGGCACAAGACCAGCAAAAACCCTGGTTTATGTACTACTCCACCGGCTGCGCGCACGCCCCGCACCACGTCGCCAAAAAATGGGCGGATAAGTATAAAGGCAAGTTTGACGACGGCTGGGACGCTTACCGTGAGGCGACGATCGAACGCCAGAAGAAACTGGGGATCATCCCCGAGGACACCGAGCTGACCGAACGCCCGGAGGCTTACGCTGCCTGGGACTCGCTCAGTGAGGCAGAGAAGAAACTCTACAGCCGCCAGATGGAGGTCTTTGCCGGTTACTCGGAGAATGCTGACTGGAATGTCGGGCGTCTGATCGATGCTGTTGAAGAGATGGGAGAACTCGACAACACCCTGATCATCTACATCTGGGGCGACAACGGCGCCAGTATGGAGGGAACCTTCACCGGTTCCTTCAACGAGACAACCTTCTTCAACGGGGTTGTACTGGAACCTAAAGAGCAGCTGGAAATTATCAAGAAATTCGGCGGGGTTGAAGAGCTGGGCGGTGAGCACACCGCGCCGCACTACGCGGCGCCCTGGGCGCACGCCGGCAACACCCCCTTCCAGTGGGGCAAGCAGATGGCAAGCCACCTGGGCGGCACGCGCAACCCGATGGTTGTAGCCTGGCCGGACCGCATCAAGGCTGACAAGGAAATACGTACCCAGTTCTCGCATGTCATTGATGTCGGACCGACCATCCTGGAGCTGGTAGACCTCCCTGTACCCGAACAGGTTGACGGGATCGAGCAGCAGTCGATGGATGGCACCAGCTTTGCTTATACGTTTGATGATGCAGACGCCGAGGAACGCCATACAGTTCAGTATTTCGAGAACTACGGCAGCCGGGCGATCTACAAGGACGGCTGGTGGGCTTGCGCCAAACTGGACAAGCTGCCCTGGGATTTCACCACCGAGACGCTGAAGCGCTTCGGACCGGATGTCTACGACCCTGATAAGGATGTATGGGAACTGTATTACCTGCCGGATGATTTCTCACAGGCGCACGACCTGGCGCAGGAAAAACCGGAGAAGCTGGAAGAATTGAAAGAACTGTTCTGGCAGGAGGCGGAGCGCAACAACGTGCTGCCGCTGCTGGGCGGTTTCGCGGCATTCTTCGGCATTCTACCCCCGATGCCGACGGAAACCCGCTTCAGCTTTGCCGGCGATGTGCAGAACGTGGCGATGACCCTGACCCCCCATATCATGGGGCGCTCGTACGCCATTGAAGCCGAGCTGAACATACCGGAGGGAGGCGCGGAGGGTGTGATCGTGGCGAATGCAGATTTCATCGGAGGCTATGCGCTGTGGCTCGATGAGAAGGGACTGCTGAACCACACTTACCAGTTCCTGGGAATCGATACCTACAGGCAAACCTCCAAGGAACCCATCCCGACCGGAGATGTGACGGTCAAGATGCTGTTCGAAGCCGACGAGCCCAAGCCGGGTTCTGGTGGGAAAGTCACGCTGTGGGTAAACGACAAACAGGTCGGCGAGGGAACCATGCCGAAGACAGTTGGGTTCCTATACACCACCTACGCTGGCATGGACATCGGCCGCGACAACGGCGGCGTGGTCGACCTGGATTACGAGGACAAAGCCCCCTACGCCTTTACGGGCACGGTGAAGAATGTGGTCTTTGACTTGAAACCAGGCGACCTGGATACAGAGCAAGCCTTGCACCACCACCGCGAGACGCAAGGCGTCGCTCACGGGGCTGCGGGATAATTTTGTTAACAATCAAACCAGGAGGCTTCGGGCTGGGGATTGCGAAATACCCGATCCTCCTGGCTTGATATAGAGATCAAGCTGGCGAGAGGAGGTTGTATCGAATAAATGAAATTCCGGTAATTTTATTGTAACTCCCTCATCGAAGGAAAATTGCATCCATAATATCTGCAGGCGCAGCATTTGATGTGCATTTTATCTTTTGATATTCAGAGGAGAATGAAGCAATAACCTATTGAGGAGAATGTGAAATGTTGCTTTTTGGGTGTTTGTTAGCGTTTACCGCGGCTTTATTCCCCCGCCTGGTCCTGATCGCAGCCTGGCTTTTCAGCGAGCGCTGGGAGGTGGTGTGGGGCGACTGGTTTGGACCGCTGCTGGGTATTATCTTTGTCCCGTATACGACCATCTTCTACATGCTTGTTTGGAGCCCAACCGGCATCCAGGGTTTTGACTGGGTCTGGCTTGGTCTGGGTTTGTTTCTCGATCTTTTAAAGTGGAGCCAGATCATTAATACACGTAAAGGAGTGCCTGGCTACCCGAAAGGCGAAAAAGCACCGGCAGCCGTCCCTCCACCGCCAGAACCAGTGAGCACACCACCACTCCCAGAACAAAACGCGGCCTCACAACCACCAGCTGAACCAGCAGCTGCTCCACCGGTGTCTGAACCGGATATCCCACCTGGCATGGCTGAGCCGGATTTCGAATCACCGGTTGGACCGGATTTAGAACCACCGGCTGGACCAGATGTCGTACCACCAGTCGAGCCGGAAGATGCACCACCAGGTGAAGGAGAAGAATCATGAGTTTTTTAAAATCATTAAAACCTGACCCTAAGAATTTGCGATCAGATGCAATATCTGGTTTTTCTACCGGTTTGTTCAGCATCCCAGAGGGGATGGCTTACGCCCAGCTTGCTGGGGTTAACCCGGTATACGGCTTGTATTCAGGCATAGTGGCTACCATCGTCGGCTCGATGACAACGGGAACAGTCTTGATGATCAGCACGCTGACCAGCGCCATTGCCCTTTCAACCGCCAGTGTTATACAGACGGCTGGAATCTCGGATTCTCAAATGCCGGCAGCTCTCTTTACCATCACCTTTCTGGTGGCGGTAACCATGTTGATTCTGGGGCTTTTACGGTTGGGCAGCCTGGTGAACTTTGTTTCCAATGCCGTCATGACCGGCTTTGTGGCGGCAGCATCGCTGCTGATCATCATCGGCGAACTGGGTGATTTGACCGGGTACGATCCTTCTGGTTCCAACAAGGTAACCGAGGTTGCCGACTGGCTGACGAATATCCAGAATTGGGACCCGACCACAACTGCTGTAGGCTTTGCAACCATTATTTTAATGGTTATCCTCAAGAGGATTCCGAAAACTGAAAAATCGGCTGCCATTATCACGCTTTTATTAGGTACAGTTATTGTTAACCTATTAAGTATTTCTTCAGTTGCCCTCGTCAGCAGTATTGCCACCATTCCCAGCGGCTTACCAACACCGATGGCGCCGGATTTCAGCCTGGTACCGCAGCTGGCGCTGGGCTCTCTTTCTGTGGCTTTAGTTGCGCTTGTGCAGGGCGCGGGTATAAGTACAGCTGTTCCCAACCCGGACGGCAGTCGCTCAAGCCAGAGCCGCGACTTCATCGGTGAAGGGCTGGGAAATTTTTTCGGTAGCTTCTTCCAATCCATGGCAACGGGAGGCTCGCTGTCACGCACGGGCATCAGCCAGAGTGCCGGAGCAAAATCGCGTTGGGGCGGTATTTTTGCCGGTTTGTGGTTAGCGTTGATTATCGTTTTGTTTGCGCCTCTGGCTGAGCTGGTGCCCCTGGCAGTGATTGCCGGTATGCTGGTGGTTATCGGTGTGGAACTGATCCTCGGCCGGGTTCCGGATGCGAAGCTTGTGTGGAAAACATCCTGGGGTTCTGTAGCAGCCGGGGCTTTGACATTTATCTCAGCCCTTTTCATCCCCCTGCAATGGACGATTTTCCTGGGCGCAGGTCTATCCCTGATAATTTATATCGCGGCTTCCTCCAAACGCGCGACATTGTTCCAGTATGTGAAGAATGAAGACGGCCGTTGGGAAGAGCGGGAAGTGCCGGAAAAGTTCCCTTCTAACCAGGTTACTGTGCTTTCATTTGATGGTTTTGAGTTTTTTGCTGAGATCCCCGTTCTATCAGAACTCATGCCTTCAGTGCACGACGTGGAAGGCGCAATCATCATCCTGCGATTGAGGGGATTGGATATGGCAAACAGCACCGGTTTGAAGTGGTTGCAGACACTGCTAAAAGAATTGCAAACGGGTGGAAACCAGATGTTGCTGGCCGGTGTTGAACCATCTATGCTGGAATTTTTCCAAAAGACCGGGTTCGATAAACTGATTGGCGAGGATAATATCTTCCCGGCAAAAGCGGGGCTTGCGGCGTCGGTGGAAGCTGCCATTGAAGATGCGCAGGAAAGACTCTCAGAAAGGGTTGAATAAATCGGTGTGAATATCGAGTGATTCTAACGAATATGATTCTGGTGGCAAAGAAGGTTTTACTTCTGATAGTGAGATCTCACTTTGTTCATCAGAGATTGGTCAAAAATAGAATCTTTATTAAGGAATTTAATTACAAAATACGGAGGAGTAATAAACATGAATGAAACACAACCTGAACAAATTGCAGCTGTTGGATTTCTGGTGATGGCATTCACGGAAGAGAATGCGGCGGATGCAGCTCTCAAGGAGCTAAAAGAGGCTAAATCTCAGAAACAGTTATATTTCGAAGAGGCTGCCGTTATCACGCAGGATGCTGAAGGAAAGGTCAAGTATCACGAAACGGGTGATATGAGCACCGGTAAAGGGGCAACCGCGGGCGCCCTGATCGGCGGCATCCTGGGTATCCTGGGCGGTCCAGCCGGGGTGGCGATCGGCGCAGGCGCAGGGGCAGCGGTAGGCGCGGCGGCAGCCCATGGAGACGCGGGCTTCAGGGATAAAAGCCTGGAAACGGTTGGGTCGGCTTTGAAACCCGGCACATCAGCGCTTTCTGTTATTACCAGCAGCGCTTTTCTAAAAGCGGTCCAGCAGCAGGTCAGTGAAGTTGAAATGCTCGAGAGCGTGAAAAACCTGGCGGCTGAAATTTCGCAGAAACTGGAAGAAGGTAAAAGCATGGCGCTGGGCATCCTGCTCACTGAGGAAGGCATAGCAGTCAAGGAAGTGGCGGTCAGTGAAGACTCAACCGAAATATTTGGCATGGCAGCCACCGACGATGCGGTCATTGCCGGGGCGGCAGTGGTGACGGACGAAGGCGCGGCTTACGAAGTAGGCGTTGCCACAGAAGAAGGCACCGCAGTGGAAGCAGGCGTAATCACCGAGGACGAAGCAGTCATCGCGGATTATGTCGAGCCAACAGAGGCTGCTCCGGAAGCGGAGGAACCAGAGGAAACTGCCTCCGATAAAACAGATGCCGGGTAGAACCCCGCCCGAGGTGCATATTTAGCAGAGTGTAAAAACGGCCAGTTACGCGCCGAGCCAGGGTTGATCTGGCATTATGCCTGCATTAAGGGTCATGCTGTTTACTAAATTCATTAGTTGAAGGACGGTTGTATCGCAACAGAATTGGAATTGATATTCAATCAAGGATGTCAATTAGAGTATCCAACGATCATCTTTCTTATTCACAACTTTGTTAAAGAGAGGGCATCATGATTGACACGCAAGAACAAGCAAAACCTTACCTGCGGTTGATGGGCATGGTTTTCCTGCTGGGTATCGCCAGCGCGCTGGTCACCTTTATATTTATCGCGCTGTCCAACCAGGCTATCAGCGTGGTCTGGGACCAGGGTATTGAAGCCACCGGGCTGGACCGGCGCCTATATACATTTCTTGTCTGCAGCCTGGGCGGTCTGGTGGTCGGCTTGTTGGTTAAACTCTTCGGGGATCACGAGGGTATTTTCTTCTTATTGATGCAGGAATTCGGCAAGACCGGGCGCTTTAAATATCGCAACGCGCCCGGCATTTTGATCACGGCTTTTATATCACTTATGGCTGGAGGCGCTCTGGGACCTGAAGCCCCGCTGCTGGATGCCTGCGGCGGGATGGGCACCTGGATATCAGATAAGCTCAAGTTTAACGAGGATGAGACGCGCACGATGGGCTTTGGCGGTGTGAGCGGCATGCTAGCGGCATTTATCACCGAACCGTTCGGCGGCGCGCTGCTGGCGATTGAATCAGCGCAGAGCGGCGCATCGGGCAAAAAATCGGTCTATTTCTGGATGCTTTTCCCAAGCCTGTTGGCTTCGGCGCCAGCCATGATCGTTTTCTACTTCCTGTCCGGCAGTTTCTTCGGACCGCTGTTCAGTTATACCGACTATACGCCCTCTATGGCAGACCTGCTGCGTGCCGTGCCGCTCAGCCTGGTTGGCGCTGTGGCTGGCGTATTATTCATGCTGATGCTGATGCGCCTGCAGGCGGTCATGCAGAGATTCAAAGACAAACTTGTGCTGCGGGGTCTGATCGGCGGGGTAGGGATGGGGATTCTGGGAGCGCTGCTGCCGATGACCCTGTTCGCAGGCGATACACAGGTGGATACGCTGGTAAATGAAGCAGCTGCAATCGGTTTTGTCATGCTGATCCTGCTTGGGGTTGGAAAACTTTTCGCGACCGCCCTGCTGCTGGCAACCGGTTGGAAAGGGGGTTACATCTTCCCGATCCTGTTTTCCGCGGTTGCCCTGGGTATGGCCTGCCAATTGTTGTTTCCCAATGTTCCGGTCGCTGTAACCGTGGCTGCGGTGCTGGCTGGCGCGCTGGTCGGTGCCCTGCGGGCGCCGCTGTTTGCAGCGCTGTTCACCATCATTATGGTTAATGCGAATATAACGGCTGTCGTTGCCGTCGCAGTCGTGTGCAGCGCTTTAATGGTCGCCTTGCTGTCGTTGAGACAGGCCCGGAAGCAGGCCTCAGAGACTCCAGTTCCCGAAGGTGAGTCCTGATCAAGACGTTTTCTTAAGTACATTGGCGGTAGATGCTGTACTGATTTTCACAGCGATTGCTAAACGCAATCTGGCTGGAAATAAATGGAAGTGATCAAACACTAGATTTGGCGCGGCAGCTTTGCGTTTGTTTGATCGCCGTGCAAAGGATACCTTTCAGTGCATCCCGCAGGAAATGCACTCCAGCCAGCTCTCCGGTTGTGAATGAAACCCGTTTATTTTGGTCAGGTGGTTATGATTGTGTAATGTTCATTTCGAAATGGAGAACATTGTGGAACAGATATCTGAAAGCCGTGAAAAGAGCTTGACAACGCCGCGCGCTGCAGCTATCGCGGGTATTTTATTTTCTGTTTTACTCTTGATAAGCATTGTGCTCATCAGGATTTCAATCCCCGAAGAAATCCGGGATTCAAGCAGTTGGATATCCGATAATTTGAAGAACGTTGGACTGGCCTTGAACCTGGTTCCATTCGCCGGTATAGCATTTCTATGGTTCATCGGCGTGGTGCGCGACCGACTGGGTGTGAACGAGGACCGTTTTTTTGCTACTGTATTTCTGGGCAGCGGGCTCCTGTTTCTGGCAATGCTGTTCACTTCAGCAGCAACCGCTGGCGGCTTGATTACCATCTATCTGGCTGACACGGGAACGCAGATCGATTCCAGCGTGTATTATTATGGCCGCCACATAACCAACCAAATTATGACTGTTTACACAATCAAAATGGCCGGGGTGTTCATGATAAGCACCTGCACCTTGACAATGCGTACCCGTATTTTACCGCATTGGATGGCTTATCTTGGCCTTGCCCTGGCGCTGGTCCTACTGTTGAGTTTCGGTTTCACTTTCTGGGCAATACTCATATTCCCGTTGTGGGTATTACTGATCAGCGTCCATATCCTCTTTGAGAACCTGGGGCAAAAAACAAGCAGCCAAACCGTTGGGTCCTAATAATGTTTTTAACCAATCGCTCGCTATCCCTATCAATGGTCGTGCTGATATTGCTGGTCATCCTGATCATGCAGAGCGAAATTTCTTACAGCACTACCTTCGGCAGGCTGAATAATCTCATGCCTGGCATAAGACTGACCCTGTCCACCGGGGCGCTCGTCTTGCGGGGTGCCCTCATATTGGCTCTCATAGCGTTGTGGATTATGAATCGGAAGCGCACACTTTTTAAGACCATCATTCTCGCCAATGGTGTGCTGACTTTTGGCCTGGTGATGAATGTGGCAGCGCTGGCGGATGCCCTGGTTGGCGTTACAAAACAAAATGCCCAGGTGCTGTTGGCCGATGTTGTTCTCATGGCTCTAACCAACATCCTGATCTTTTCAATCTGGTATTGGATCATCGATCCGCCAGGAGTGGAAGAGAACCAGCGTGTAGATGAGCCCTGGGATTTTATGTTTCCCCAGCGGACAGAAAGCTTACCTTTTTATGAAAATTGGCAGCCGCGATATTCGGATTACCTGTATATCGCTTTCACGACCAGCTTTGCATTCAGCCCATCGGATGTATTGCCGCTCTCCCGGCGTGCCAAGATGGTGATGCTGCTGCAATCAACGATTTCAATCATCACACTGACCGGCATTGCCGGCAGCGCGATCAATATCCTGGCAGGAGGCAGTTAATCGTCTGGTGCGTTCATGATATACACCTACAATTCCTCGCTGCACAGTATGAACAACCTGCGTGCAAATCGAGCCCGGTATGGCGAGAGCCTCACAGATCGAGCCTGAACCGGAGCAGGCAGCGCGGCCCGATTTAATGCCGGTGATAACCCATTTCCGGCGAAAGGAGGTACATAAAACAATCCATACATTCTGATTTTTGCGTCACACCACTTTTATCATTCGTATTTAAACATTCTGGGATAACCCAAGTTCATTCTGCTTGGATCCCAACCTTATAAGGAGAAAAAAATGACTGAGGCTTCACAAGTAGAAACAAAACAACGCCCCTGGTGGTTGATCTTGATTGCAGGGATCCTTTCGACGGTATTGGGAGCGATCCTGCTGTGGTCTCCCGCTAAAACCAAAATCGAGACCTACCTGCTCCTGGTCGCCATCCTGGGATTTTACTGGCTGATCGAAGGCATCCTCGATCTGGTCTCCATTTTTGTAGACCATTCCATGTGGGGCTGGAAGCTGTTCATCGGCATCATCAGCATCATCCTGGGCGGGGCTGTATTGATGTATCCCATACTTGCAGCGGTTACCCTGCCGGTTGTTTTCGTGTGGGTGCTGGGCTTCTGGGGATTAATAAACGGCGCCATCCTGCTCATCATGGCATTCCGCGGCGGTGGGTGGGGCACTGGAATCCTGGGCGTGCTGGGGATTATCTTCGGTATCGCCCTGATGGTCAACTACAATGTCCCCGGTATGGGTCTGACGATGCTGTGGTTGATCGCTCTGGCTGCGTTCATCGGAGGAATCCTGATGATCATCCAGGCATTCCGGCAGCGTGCTGATTAAGAGTAAATACAGGCGGGCATGCCCGCCTGTATTCGGATTTACCCAACACAGAAGGGCGCTGCGATCTGCAGTATGCCAATGTGGGTAAAAGTTCTATGTTTTTTCGATCGATAATATCGATTATATTTGGGAGGAAATATGGGTAACAGCTCCTTTTCTGAACAGGAAACCGAACGATCCATTGTGAATAAACTATCAGGTCGAGCGGTGATTTACCTGGTCGCAATTGCAAGCATGTTTGTGATCCTGTTCGGCATTCGCGCATCGGCAGATATTCTCAACCCGATCCTGCTGGCAGCGGTCATTACCATCACGGTGCTGCCGATCCCCGGGCGATTAAAAGCGCGCGGTCTACCGGGTTGGCTCGCACTGGTGCTGACCATCCTGGTCGTTACGCTGGTGTTAGCTCTGGTTATTCTAGTGGTTTTTGTGTCGATCACTGAACTGTCAACCGATATACCGACATATTTCGACAGCGCTTCGCAGCAAACCAGCGCGGGTACGACTTCTTCAGAGGATGGTACTGGCGATACGAGCGCCCAATCAACCTCCACATCCGCACAGTATGGTGAGTTCGTCCAGGGAATAATTCGGAGTGTGGTTGGTTTGCTGGTCCAATTCGGGTGGGCGCTGGTAATCTTTTTCTTTATGCTCAGTGCCGCCATTTCAATTCCCGCCCCTTCCCGCTTAGGTATGGATCCTAATACGCCAAGCATTGGAAGGTTCTCCAGACTCACTCAAGATGTACGCAAATATATGTCAATCCTGACGGTTGTCAACCTATTGGTGGCGTTAGGCGACACAATATTTCTCCTGATCATGGGAGTGGAATATGCATTATTGTGGGGTCTTCTAGCCTGGTTTATGGGTTATATCCCCTCAATTGGCTTCATGATCGCCCTGATTCCGCCGGTGTTGATGGCTTACGCCCAGTTTGGGGTTGATACCGCGCTGATAGTTCTGGGCGGATATATCCTGATCAATGGCGGGGTGCAGAACTTCATCCAACCCAAGATCATGGGGCAGGGATTAAGAATCTCCCCAGCGGTTGTATTCATAGGGCTGTTTGTTTGGGGATATCTGCTGGGCGGGATCGGCGCCATCTTGGCAGTACCGCTCACCATGCTGGTGCTCATCGCCATGGAGAATTTCCCGGGTACGCGCAACCTGGCGATATTGATGCGCTACACCGGAGAGGAGAAAAAAGAGGAACGCGAAAAAGCAGCAAACAGCTTAAAAGGCACAATAAGCCGCATAAATATCTTTACCCATTCTGATAAAAGCGCACAGGATGAGGGTGAACCGGATGAGGACAAAATAGATGTTGGTGAAGAAATCGATAAACAGGTAAATAGAGGTCAGGTTAGCGGTGGTGATGAATAGGGAAACTGCTTGGAATTACTCAAACAATCTGGTGTTCTAATATGCCAACTGGCGGATCAACAACTGGGATGTTTCAGTGATTGCCTCCTGGCTAATATAAGAGTAGATTCCAATTATTAAAATGCTCCGTTACCGAGAAAACTTGAATCTGGAGGCTTTCCCATGAATGGGGAAAAAATCCGTACCCTGGTTGTGTTTGCCAATCCACAACAAACCGAGACGATGCTGAAGAGAACCAGCGAGAATCAAGGGATTGAAGTGGTGGGCGTGGCGTACAATCGCAATGCTGCCATCGCCCAGGTTGAGAAATTACAACCAGATGTACTGGTGGTCGACCTGATGCTGCCCGGATACCGCAGTATCGACCTGGTACGCCGTGTTATAAGCAGCCATCCCCAAACCCGTATACTGTCCGCGGTTCCTGCGGATCCACCGCATGACCGCATCATGCTGGCTGCCGAAGCAGGCGCCCTGGGTTTCATCTGCGAGGACGTGGATGCTGCCGAATTTACAGCCGCTGTTCAGCAGGTTCACCGAGGTGAACCCTGGCTGCCGCTCCAGCAGACTTATGACGTACTGCGGGATGGGGCGGGTGAATTAGCTGTCTCCGCACAGGAGCGGCGTTCCAAGCTTACCGAAATACTCCTGGGTATCATCCCGATGACCGGCTTGATTGCTGCCATCAACTTATTTCTGTACCGCCACTATTGGGGAGCTATCGGCGTGCGTGTCGTAGACCTGGGGATCGATCCTACCAACCGGATGATCGACGTGCTGGTCGTTCTATTGATAATCATCGGTGTCGCCGGTCCGCTGCTGTTCGTCAGGCCGTGGGTGCTGGCCATGCAAAAATGGATTCCCAGCCAGCCGCGCCTGGCAAAAGTCATACACAAGATACGCCGCCACCGCCTGGGCAGGCTGCTGGTCAATTACTGGACAGCCTGGGCGTTAGGAATCCTAGTAATTCTATCGATCATGCTGTTTTTGACCAGGGTTATACCTCTTATTATGGTGCTTGTCGTTGGACCATTTGTAGCTATCGTCCTCTTGGCCAACGTGCTGGATTTCGATGACACGCTGCCCGAATTTCTGCACCTTCCGCATCTGGACAACTGGCGCGTGCTGGGATTTTTGGGCATCATTCTGCTCGCTTTTATGATCACCCTGGGTGCAGAAGTATTGATCAGAGGACCTGACCTGCGTCCCGATGGGCTGCACGGGTTTCTGGCTCCGAAGGTGCTCGGATTCCGGGCAATACCGATCATGCTTTATGATATAGAAGAAGTGCACGAACCGTTAGGAGCGCTTTATCTGGGAGGGAACGCGGACCTGTACGTGCTTTATGATCCTTGTGCAGAAACAGTCAGGCTCATACCTGTAAGTTTGTCACGCGTGGAGTTAGTAGATAAGGTAAACTGCCGCTCTCCATAACCTGTTTGAAAAAGGAAAATCTTCAATAAATCCTGGTGCACGTTAAGCATATTAATGAATAATTGGAGAAGAATATGGAAATAAAACCAAAACAACCCCGGCATAGAAATGCCATCGTACGCATCCTGCTAATTTGGGGGATCCAGACCGTCGCCCTTATTTTAGGAGCCCTCTTAATGCAGAGCGTCCAGATCGCAAACCTGGGCACAGCCATCGCCACCGCGGCTGTGATCGGATTGTTAAACGCGCTGTTGTGGCCGCTGCTCAGCTATATCCTGGTGCCATTTGCCGTGCTCACCCTGGGGTTGGCGGCACTGCTGCTTAACGGATTAATGGTCTGGCTGGCTTCCCTCATTGTTGAAGGGTTCACGGTCGCTGATTTTTGGGCCGCATTCTGGCTTGCGCTGCTTATGGCAGCAGTAAATATCGTTTTGAGCAGTTTACTGACAATAGACGACGATAATTCCTGGTACCGCAACCAGGTACACCGCCGCATGAAACGCATTGCCAAACCAGAAGAGACTGATGTACCTGGCATTCTCTTTTTAGAGATTGACGGCCTGGCGCGCCCGATCCTGGAAAAAGCCTTGCAGGACGGTTTTATGCCCACACTTAAAGGCTGGTTGGACCGCGGCAGCCATGTCCTGACCGGCTGGGAGACGGACACTTCCTCGCAGACTTCCGCCAGCCAGGCAGGCATCCTGCATGGCGATAACAGCAATATCCCTGCCTTCCGCTGGTACGATAAGACTGAAGGTCAGGTGATCGCTTCCAGCAATTCGAAGATACTGCCTAAGATCGAGAAAGAACGCTCAGATGGGAATGGGCTGCTCAGCAACGATGGCGCCAGCCGGGGAAACCTGTTCACCGGAGACGCCAAATATGTGATGGCGACCGCCAGCGCTCTCCGTGACCGGGAGAAATTCCACACCTCAGAATTCCAGGCATACTTTGCCAATCCCTACAATACGGTGCGCACATTATTTCTATTCCTGTGGGATATTATCCTGGAAAAGCGCCAGTACCGCGCCGCCCGTAAAAACAATGTGCAGCCGATCCTCGAGAAGGATCACCGCGGCGGAATCTACCCGGTACTGCGGGCTGTGATGACCGTCCTGATGCGTGAATTGAACATTTATACTCTGATCGGGGATATTTTCGCCGGTCGTCCTTCAGCCTATGCTACATTTGTAGGCTATGATGAGATTGCGCATCACTCCGGCATCCTCGACCCGGGTGCTTTCGATATCCTGAAAAAGATCGACCAGCAGTTCGCCCGTTTGGAGAGCGCCCTGGCAAGCGCGCCCAGACCTTATCACCTGGTCATCTTATCCGACCACGGCCAGACGGGAGGCGCTACCTTCAAGCAACGCTATGGATTCACCCTGGAGGAGTACGTCCAGCAGTTGATGACAGAGAAAGTCCTGGTTGGCAGCGTACCTACTTCATCCGAAAGCTGGGGACATATTAACAATATGCTAAACGATACCATCCAGAACGAAGATTCGGGGATGTCCAGAGCCTTCGCCCGGGCTTTCAAGAGCAAGACCGTTGATGGTGAGATCCTGCTGGGACCGGAGATGCAGGCTGCCCAGCAGGATGTAGATGCTGGTAAAGGCGCAGAGGCTGAGCCGGCCGTCGTCGCCCTTGCGTCTGGAAATCTGGGACTGGTTTCGTTTACGAAATTTCCGCACCGCCTGACCCTGGAGGAACTGAATGAATCTTTTCCAGCAGTGGTGCCTGGGCTTGCCGAACACGAGGGGATCGGCTTCATCATGGTACGTTCACAGGCAGAAGGTCCCGTCGTGATCGGCGCAAACGGGACTTACTTCCTGGAGCAGGACCGCTGCGAGGGGGAGAACCCTCTAGAGAAATTCGGTCCCAATGCCCCAACTTATCTACGCCGCACGGACAGCTTTCCCAACTGCCCGGACATCCTGGTGAACAGCTTCTATAATCCCGAAAAGGATGAAGGCTGCGCCTTTGAAGAACTGATCGGTTTTCACGGGGGGATGGGCGGAACGCAGACGATGCCGTTCCTGCTGCATCCGACAGAACTGGTGGTGGAGGGTGATCTTATCGGCGCGGCCAGTGTTTACCAGGTTTGTAAGGGATGGTTGAACGAGCTCCAAAATTGAAATTCAGCCTCCCAGGAATAATCAATTTGATGATTACCTGGGGCAACACTTTGGATGGCAGATGGCTGTAACAAACTGTATTCGATAATATCTCAACGTTTTTACATTGGTCAGGGGCTGTCTGGAGAAAATTCCAGACAGCCTCTCCGGTTTAAGGAGAATATAAACAAGAATAATTCTTCGAAATCAATCCCCCGGCACCGGCGCTGGTTTGGGGTCTGGAGTTTTCCGCCAGAAGAATGCCCAGGTCATGAGGATCGCCAGCGAATACAGCGATATCGTTCCTAGAAACACCGGGCCAAAACCAAATTTGACCTGTACCCATCCGCTGATCATAGGACTGAATACCCAGCCAAAATTCCACGACATACTCACCAGGCTTGCCACAGTAGCACGTGCGGATGCATCGACCTGTTCCATCACAAAGGTCTGGTAAACCGGTCCGCTCATGTTCATCAGTGAAAGCCGCACAAAATAAGCAGCCGCAGCCATCCAGAACCAGGGCGAAAATCCTAAGATGATCAGGAACGGAATGGATAAAGCCTGTGTGACCACCACCAGTTGAATTTTGCCCATGCGTTCAGCGATCGGCGGCGCGATCATCAAACCGACCGCCATCGCCAGTGAACCCCAAGCAAACAAAGTCCCGATCACATGGTCCGGACGCAGGTGCACCTCCCGGAAATACACGTTCATAAAGGGCATGATCAATCCTGCCCCGATTGAGGTGACCAGCATCGGAAATATTAACTTCCCGAGTAATGCCGGTTTTCGTCTGGCGTAGTCCAGCGGGGCAAATATAGACCGCTCGGAACGCAGCAGCGGGTGTGTCTTGAGTAACGAGAGCGGTATCACCCCGGAAGCCATGATCAACCCGACAACCAGCAGCGATCCTGCATAAGCCTCGCTGGAGGTCACCCCCACGTTCCGGATATTCGACACCCAGGCTGGCAGGTAACCTCCCACCCAACTGCCTACAAAGCCGGCTGCCATTTGCAGCCCCATACTGAAACTGAATAAATATGTGCGCTCTTTCTCCCCGCTGTTCTCCATCAGGAAAGGCGCCATTGTAATGGCTGCCAGGCTTTGACCAATGCCAAAAAGCATGTTCGCGCCATAAAGGATGCCCGTAACTGGCACCAGCACCATACTGAGTATGGATAGGCTCGTTAACAACGATGCAGATATGAGCGCTTTTTTCCTCCCAAATTGATCTGCAAAATAACCGATGGGCAGCGCCACCAGTAATGCGGTCAGGTTGTTCACGGTGACAAATCTGCCCAGAACAGCCTCATCATAGCCTAGGCTCAACGCATAAAAATTAAATAGTAACCTGAAGATTCCCAGCGCTACCCCCATGACGATTACGCTGATTAAATAAAGACGTGCATTTGGTCTGAATGCACGCAAATGGAAGAAATAATCTTCTATGGAATTTTTGCTCCTACTGAGAAAATTTGCCGCAGGTTTCATTCACATTTCAGGAATTTATCCAGGTTCTTGTTCAATTCTTCAACCGCTTCCAGGCGGGCTGCATAGTGCCCCTCGCTGTTCAGCTCAATCGATAGGTGCACCAATCCAGCCAGGCGCAGGGTTTTCAAGTGGTGGGTTACGGTCGGTGCGCGCAGCCTTAGCTTCCGAGCCAGGTCTGCCGGCGTCATTGGATCACAGGTTAAGAACCTGAGAATGCGCAGGCGGGTGGGATCGGATATCGCCTTCAAACCGCGCAGCAGCGCATCCGGAATCGCCTCTCCGGGAACCAGAGAATCCTGCGCAGGCCGTGCTCCAAAAGTAAGCAGCATCTCAGATTCACCGATATCATCAAAGAACACCAATGGAGAAGCCCAAAAAGAGGGCGTCAGGATAATTTTATCCTTGTCCAATATTTTATCGAAATGTAAGCCTTGAGAGAGCTGCTCCAATAACTCCATCAGTTCTAATTGATTGGACATTTCCTGAGCCCTGGATAATTCCTGCCGTAGAATTGGTTCAATTCGCGTTTCTTCTTCAGCAAAAAATACGCGGTAGTATGATTCAAGCGCGGCAAGATACCGTTCCCCAAAATCCTTCACTTCTGCCCAGGTGTCCAATTTATTCTTCAATATCTTAGGGCTGGTGGGTTTGTGTTTGGATGTTTTATCTTCTTTATAAACGCTCTTGAGCGCTTCCATATCAGCCTCATCCCAGGCTCCGCGTTCAGCAACATCCAGGAAAATTTCTCTTTTTCTCGATGATTGACCTTCGTCAAATGCCAGTGCGGGTAGTCTTTCTTCAGCCGGGATCTGCCCCAAAGTCCATATGGCGCTGGAGGCATTTTTCGGCGCTGGCAGTTGATAAATCCAGGTTATGGGTGAGCCGCAGGCTCGCTCAGCATCCAATAGAGTTTTCTTATCGACCGTTGACAACCTTGAACGCACGCCGGCTGCCCATGATGCCCGCAAGCCAAAATCTTCCGGGTTGTGTAAAACCGTTAAGCTGATAAAGAAATCGTAAGCAGTCCCGATATCCCAATGTATTTGGGGCAATCCGGCTTCAATACCCGAC
>Ga0180437_10002518_pt1 | contig 29029 bp, 20 predicted proteins | sample SS_ome_4_FD_132410 | JGI IMG/M metagenome (GOLD analysis project Ga0180437, IMG submission 132410) | Hypersaline lake sediment archaeal communities from the Salton Sea, California, USA - SS_3_D_1 metaG | ecosystem: Environmental > Aquatic > Non-marine Saline and Alkaline > Hypersaline >...
GACGGGTTTCCGATGTGCCACTGCGAGCGGTGTCAGGCGGATATTCCGGGTTTCACCGGCAAGGGCTACGGCGACCCGAGCCTGAGCGACTCGTGGTTCCGGTTCGTCAACCAGATCGCTTCACAAGTGTACAACGAATTCCCGGATCGGTGGCTGCTGACCAACGGTTACGCTAACCGCGTTAGGTTGCCGGAAGGCGTCGGCGGGCTCAGTCCCATGATCGGCATTCAATCGGCGATGATCGCGTCCTGCACGTTCCACCGTATCGGCGATCCCAGGTGCTGGCAACGACAACTCTACGAACAGATCCTGAACAGGTGGACCGAGGAGCTGAGGTGCGTGTTCGTTTATGACTATGATCCCGGCAAAAGCCTGGAAGGCCTCCCGTTTGCCACATTGCATAATCTCGAACACGACATGCGCTACTTAAAGCGCCGTGGAGTCTGGGGTTTCTGGACAGAGGGCAACAACAGTTGGATGATAACTCATCTGAACTACTATGTTCGCTCAAAGTTGATGTGGAACTCACAACGGAGCGTCAAGGAGCTGGTTCGGGATTACTGCGAGAAGTTCTACGGCCGAGCAGCCGACCCTGTAGAGACTTACATCTGGACGCTCGAGTACGCGGTGGACGAAGCCTCGGTGCATGAGACGTGGGGAAGGCTGACGCCGTGGCGGCGCATTCTGCCTCCGGAGAAGCTTGCACAGCTGGACCGCCTGATCAGCGACGCCGGGCGACGGGCTGAGGATTCCACCGAGAAACTGCATGTTGGCGTTCTCGCAAAGGTTCATGAGCACATGAAGGCCTACGTGGAGATGGAACGAGCCGTCTCGCGGGGAGAGTTCCGGGAAGGGGTGTCCTGGGCCGACGCGATGCTTGCGATCCGGGACGAACTGAGCGAAGTCGACCCGGCACTGCTTCCTCATACGCCGGAATGGTGTCGCAATTCCAAGACGACGTTGGAATGGCACAGGGGTATCTATCAGCGCCTCGCGGATCGGGCCGACCTTGTAACCCTCCTGCCGGAGCGATGGCAGTTCAGACTCGATCCTGAAGACGTTGGCGTGATTTACCAATGGTATTTGCTCGGCGACGATGAATTGTGGCAGGAGATCGACACGACGACCTATTGGCAGGCCCAGGGGTATCAGGACGAACGAGGTTGGGGGTATTCGGGAAATGCGTGGTACCGCACGAGCGTGAACGTGCCTGCGACTGTCAAGGACAAACGCCTGCGTCTTGCGGTTGGCGGCGTCTATAGCACAAACCTGTGGATATGGATCAACGGTATGCTAGTGGACCATAGAACTGGCCAGAACCCGAGAAACCCGTTTGATGTCGACGTCACAGGCCACATTCGGCCCGGAGAAACTAACCACGTGGCTATACTCGTGTCGACCGGACCACCCGACCGCAATCCACGCGGCGGCCTTCATCGGCGCGTGTTCTTGTGGAGTCCCAAGTGATCGCGGGGAACGGACGGTAGGAGAGGAGAAATGATCGATATGAAGCAACTCGCATGCGGATTAGCTCTTGTAGCGTTGGTCGCGCTCGCATTTCCCGGCACTTCGAGCGCGGAAGAGGAAGCCGGGTCGGTAAGCGTCGCGGATTGGGATCGGTTCTTCGCGTTCCACTACGACTACGTTCTGGAGGAGAAAGCGGGGTTGGCGCGCGAGTTCGAGCCCGTCGAGGTGACGTTGACAACGCCGGGCGATATGCCCGATGAGTGGCGAGACCTTGTTCGCGTGGTGCGGCTCGTTGACGCTGATCGGGGCGTGTTGACGCCGCATGAAGTACTTGGCGCGGTGACCGCCGTGGCACGTGCGCAAGGCGATTCACCAGTCCCTGCCCCGGCCAAGAGCGTGAACGTTGTGTTCCTGGCCGACTGTCCGGCTCACGGAAAAGTCACGTACCGGCTGTTCTGGGGATTGCTGGAGGAAGATGTGCCTGGGAGCGGTTCTCTGCCAAAGGCGAGAGTGAAAAATGCTCTTGCTGTCAGCGGTGAGCTGCCCGGCCTGACGATCGGTAACGAATTCTACACGGTTCAACTGGACGCGAGATCCGGCGCGATCCGGACGGCGAGGATGGTGGGCCGAGACAAAGACCCGCCGATGTTTTACAAGAGTGTGCCGATCCATTTTGGGACGGACGTCTGGAGCCCGGGTCAGAGCTGGGATCACGACTATGATTGGGTTCGACCGCCCAATCAGAGCCGAGAAGGGGGTAACCTCGCTCTCCGCTACCATCGATGGGGTCCCCTGGAGAAGTATCGCGACGTGGTTGTGTCGATCACTTACACTTTTTACGCCCACGTCCCCTACGTCCTTGTGTCGTCAGTTATGGAGTTCACCGCCGACCGGTCTGCGCGTGCTGTCCGGATGGGCGAAATAGTAGTGAGCCACAGCCGGACACCAGATACTGAAGAAGCCGACCAGGAGTCTCCCGACATATTCACCCACTACGCCTGGCCGAATGATGATGGCAGCACGGCCGTGTGCGAGGTTAACGCCCATCGTGACCAGAAGGGTCAGGCGAATATCCAGGGGGTCGCGCCCGGTGCGCTGGCCATTCTGGACCGGGATGTGCCGTGGGTGGCCGGGTACCATGCAGACAGAGCATATGGTCTGGCATCGCTCCGGAACGGGCAGTTTGCCGGGAACCGTCTGGGCGGTCCGGTACCGGTGTCCGCTCCGTGCACGTACGTCGCCAATTACGGTTGGGGCTTCACGTACTGGTCCCGACCGATGGTGTATCCTTTAGGCGAGAAAGGAACGGCGCTCGACCAGAACTCGGCCGTTGCCGCCGGCACGATCTTCGCCACTGAGGAAGCCCTGCTCTTCTTCGAGCCCGACGACGGCCTCCGCGTGGTATCCCGAGCGCATCGCAGGTTAACTGAACCGTTGCGGTTCTGCTTCAAAGGGACGGGGCCGTGGTAGTGTGAGTTGGCCGCGGTCCCCGTTGCGGCCTGCGCGCCCCGCGTTGAGGCAAGTGGCTGCAGCCCCTTGTCTGGACTGGAGGGCCGGTGACGAAGGTAACAGACCCGAGGTGTTCCTCGTCGCCATACATTATTGGCCGGCTCTGTCCACGAAAAAGGCTCTATCGCAGAACCCTCGACACGTCCGCGGCTTGACGTGGCATAATTAAACGGACTATGATCTGGCGTGCGGGTTCCGCCACTATCGGGGATAATGGTTGCCGTTCTTTTTGACGTCTGCACTTGGAGGGAAGCTTCATGACGAAACTCGAATCAATTATGAGAATACGACACGCTTCAGTCGTCTTCGGAGTTCTGCTGGGTATTTTGTGTGCTCAAAACGCGCACTGTGCCGCGCTGAAAATTGGGTCGGTTGAGTTTGTCCCGCCTTCGGAGAGTTCTTCGCGGTATCACCTCGCCATCGATGTTGTGAACAATGCGGGCAAAGCCGCCACCGTTACCTCAATTGCTGTGAACGGCGACGCGCAAGACAGCTTTGCCGTGTTCATCGGCGAGAAGCTTTCGAAGGACGACTCGATTCCGGCAGGTGAACGAGCCCGCATCCGCGCTTCATATTCCTGGAAGAACGGAGCTCAGTACACTGTGGAGGTAACCGCCGAGAGCGCCGAGGATAAGCATTCGGCCAGCGCCAAGGCGACGGCACCTTCTCGAGGCGGTTACTGGGACGCCGCCTGGAAAGGATACAAGGTCCTCAACGTGGTCGAAGAAGCCGGTCTCGACCGCGAAAACGAGCCGGTCGAGCTCCGATTGAACTTCCTGGCGGACCAGATGCGCGATCCCCGCAAGGAGTTGCGGCTGGTCGCAATGGAAGCCGGCTCCTACCGCGAGGTTCCGTTCCAGATCCTGGAGACTTCATCGGTCGACGTTGAAGGTGAAGACTATCCGGACACTGTCGCCTGCCGGCTGCTTTTCTACGCAAGCGTACCGGCCAACTCGACCCGGAACTATATCGTCTTCTACGACAACGCGGACGCGTCCGTGCCGGCGACGCAATCGTCGGAGTTGAAGGTTGGGGCCGAAGCACTCGGTCTTACGATCGACAATCCGTATTACAACGTGACTCTGGCGAAACAGAGCGGACAGATTGACGGTATTCTCATCAAGCAGGGGGTGGAACAGCAGCTTTCTCATCACGGCAACGCCATACACTGGAATCCGGGATGTTTCTCGCCGCCGAGGCCGTGGGGACATACGTACGATTGGAACCCGCCCGAAGGGAAGAGCGAGATCCGGGGACCGCTAGTCTACGTTCTGAAACGTTGGGGCTGTCTGCCGAAACTGCCGGAGGTCTGGGTCTCCGTGACGTACACGTTTTACGAGCACACTCCTTACATTCTTATGTCGTCAACGATCGATATCAGGGATGACATTGATGTCCTGGCGCTGAGAAACGACGAGATGGTGTTCGAACCCCAACTTTTCAGCGATCTGGGTTGGCGCGATGAACAGGAGGCTGTCCATACGGTCCCCCTCGGACAGGACCCCGCGCTCGAGACCGGTTATACAGCAGTGCTGCCGGCCGACACGCCGTGGCTCTGTTTCTTCGCACAGGACGGGGGTTACGGATTCGGCAGTCTGCGGCTCGCATACGGTTCAGCGAGCACAACAGAAGCGGCGGCGGTCAAGTACAACGAGGGCACGTTTGTGACCGCTCCAAACGACGCGCTGGTTTACTGGTACCGGGCGCTGGTCTATCACTTTTTCCCGACGGCGCCCGTTCAGATGTTCTCAAAGGTCAACGCCGGGTCCGTCTATCACGAGACGAACGCTTACCTGCCGTTCCCGTTGGGCAAGGATCCCGGCGACCTACTTGAACCGGTCAATGAGGCGTACGAGAAGTTGACGCATCCCCTGAGAGTTACGACGGTGGATTGGGGACGCGACGATCTCCCGGCTGTCGGCCAGAAAGCAAAAGACTGACATGGCAGATCGCCGCACAAACGACGGACGGAAGCGGAGCTTATTGAGGAGAGGAGCGTGAACCATGAGCTTGAGAATGAAAAACTTCGGTAGCCGTGTTCTGAAGCGTAGCGCGGTCGTCTTGTCGCTGGCATTGGTGGTGGTCTCGTTTTCCGGTTCCGCCGTTTCAGCGCAGGGCAACGTAATGTTGTCGTGGGGCGACTTCAGATGGCCCGAGCCAGACACTCCGTATTTCAATATTCGCGCCAAGGTCGTTTCAAAGGTACCGCTTACGTTAAAGAGCGTCGAGGTGAACGGTGAACCGGCACGCGGGTGTCGCTGGGATGAGAAGAACGCGCTGCTTGCGGTGCCGGGCCCGTGGCGTGCCGGCCAAAGTTATAGGGTGAAGGCAAACTTTGAGACGCCGGACGAGAAGGTGCTGACCGCGGAGGCTCCGGCGCAAGCGCCTGCTACCGGCGGTATGTGGAATCCGGACTGGGCACATTACGCGGCCGTCACCCTGTCGGAAGATGCGGGGTTTGAGAGAAAAGCCGAACCGGTTCACGTAACGCTGAGTGTATATGCCGACCAGGTTACCGATATTGAGAAGGAGATCCGCGTTGTCCGGCTGGACAGCGCTACAGGTGCGCAAAAAGAGGTGCCGAGCCAGGTGTACGCCGTATCGAAGTGGACGAAGCCTGCAGACGACACCAAGTACGAACCGAGCAGGTTCCAATCGACGGTCACCTGCGAGGTGGCCTTCTTTGCGGACGTGGCGGCCGGCGGCAAACAGATATATCTGATCTATTACGGGAATCCCAAGGCGAGCAAACCGACTTACGACACGGATCTGACGGTGAGCGGACAAGATCCGGGCCTCACCGTCGCCAACGCAATCTACAAGGTCAAGCTGCACGAGAAAAGCGGCGTGCTCGACGAGATCCGCTTAGAGGGGTTCGATGGGGTGTTCGAGCATAAGATCGAGACAAACGGCGCGATCCATTGGAATCCAGGCTGTTACGCGCCGCCTCGACCCTGGGTCCATGCGTCCGACTGGGACCAGCCGGCGGGAATGACGCACATTGCCGGACCGGTGTTCGTCATGGCGAAACGCTGGGGACCGCTGCCGGAGATGCCGGAAGTTATCGTCTCGATAACATACCGTTTCTATGCGAACAATCCCCACATATTCATGTCGTCCACCATGGAGGTCACGGACGATATACACGTGAAAGCGTTGCGGAACGGTGAGATTGTACTGAACCGCGATTTTATCGACAGCTTCGCGTGGGAGGACCGGGGCGGCACGGTGCACACGGTCGCCGTAGCGGACGTCCCTCAACATCCGACACACGGCCTGGAAATTGCCCCGGATACCCCGTGGGTGGCGTTCTACAACCCGGACAAGAGCATTGGGTTCGGCGGGATCATGACGGAATTTGCCAACGCACGGTCCGCAGACGGTCTGCCGAGGCTCGAACAACCGTACATCTACCTGCAGGTGGGCCGGTGGGTGTACTGGGCTCGCCCACTGGTCTATCCGTTCGGGTCAGCGAACCCGCAGCGGCTCGTGCGGGTGCCGGCAGGAAGCCTGTACCTCGAAGATACCGCGTTCCTGCCGTTCAGGCTTGGTAAATCGCCGGCAGACCGGTTCGCGCCCGTTCAGCAGAGCCAAAGACGGCTCGCGAAACCGTTGTATGTCTCGCTGCACATGGACGTTGACAAGCGTGTACCCGATGAGTGGGTCTGGCCGCTGCTTACGGCGCCGTTTGAGGAGATTCAACACAAGTGATCGAAACGGCGGGTGGCGGACGGCCGACGTGGGAAATGTTATCGGTGTTCCTCACAAACCTCTGCATTTTTGCTCATAAGGAGCTGTCTTGGCCGCGGTAGACTGGATTTTAATCTCAATCTACCTCGCTTTTGTTCTGGGAGCGGGATTTCTCACGCGCCGCTTCATCGGCGGATTAGCTGACTACCTCGTTGCCGGCCGGCAACTGAGAACCCATCTTGCCGTTGCGACCCTGTCGGCGACTGAACTCGGCCTCGTGACCGTGATGTACCAGGCCGAAGAAGGGTACGTGAACGGTTTCTCGGCATTTGTGATCGGGTTGATCGCGTGCGCGGCGTACTTTTTTATAGGCGTGAGCGGGTTCATCATCAAACGGTTGCGCCAGTTCCGAGTCATGACCGTCCCGGAGTTCTACGAGATCCGGTACTCGCGCGGAATACGTGTGATCGGGGCGCTGGTTCTCACCGCGTCCGGCGTGCTCAACATGGGGATGTTCGTATACATCGGCGGGATATTCCTGGTCAACGTGATGGGGATTAATCCCGAATACCTGCCTCATACGATGACTGTTCTGATGGCGGTAGTGCTGCTCTACACGATACTTGGAGGTATGGTGAGCGTCGTTCTAACCGATTATGTCCAGTTCGTCGTCATGACAATCGGCGGCGGGTTGGCGACCTATTTCGCGGTACGCGCCGTCGGTTGGGACAGTATCGTCTCAGTGCTCGAAGTGCAGAAAGGGGAGGCGGCGTTCAACCCGGTTGCGGCGATTCATCCGAGCTACGGCTGGTCGTTCATCTTCTGGCAGATACTCGTGCAATTGGGTGCAGCGACCCTGTGGCCGCCGTCAACGACACGGGCATTGAGCACAGACTCGCCTGCTACTTCCAAGAAGGTGTTCGCCATAGCGGGGTTGACGTTCATGGGACGTGCCGTGCTGCCGATGACATGGGGGATTGCCGCGTTCGTATGGCTGACACAGAAGGGGATTACGGGACAGCTCGGATCGAACCTGGAAGCTATGCCGCAGTTCTTGCGCGCCGTTTTGCCGGCCGGGATCATCGGGCTCGTCACAGCCGGCATGCTGGCGGCGTTCATGAGCACCCACGACAGCTACCTTCTGTGCTGGAGCTCGGTGATCGCTCAGGACATCATAGCGCCGCTCGCGCGCCGACCGTTGTCGCCGAAAGCGCGAATCTTCATTACCCGGGTCAGTATTGTGCTTGTCGGTATCTTTCTCGTGGTGTGGGGGCTGTGGTTCAAACTACCTGAGACCGCCTGGCGTTATATGGCGATAACCGGCTCGATGTACACGGCCGGCGCGCTCACCGTGATAGGTCTCGGACTTTACTGGAAAAAGTGCAACACCGTGGGCGCATATTGCGGCATTATCCTCGGAGCAGTTCTCCCGGCGACGTTTCTTGTGCTGAGCCAGGTTGACCTGCCGCTACCGGAAATCGTCAAGGCGTTCGTAAGCTCCGACAAATTGGCCGGTCTGAGTTCGTACATCATCGCGCTTGCCGGAACCGTGTTCGGATCGTTGTTGACGCAGAAGAGTCATCCACCGAAAAGCGTCAGTCCGCCGGAGGAGGTGCAGGAAGGATGAGCAGTTGGGCTTTCTTCTGGAAGTTGGTTTTCTGCGTGAGCGTGGGACTTTTCTTTGTTGTAGCAGCGGTCGTTGCGGTGCGGGGGTTCATCGATCTCATGCAGATGTTCGCCCGCTTGAAAGATATGAGTCGCGACCACGACCGATGACTCAGGTCCGGGAATCTCCCACAAGAGTGGGCGGGAGGTGGGTATGATACGTGACTGTATTCTCGTTATGGCAATACTGGTTGCCGTCCTGCTGGGTTGCGCTACCTGTGCGGCATCCTCGCAGGTGACAATTGGCGGAGATCTCGTGCTGCGCGCGGATGGAAAACCTTTCTTCCCGATAGGCATATATCATCTGCCGGCCGGCGATGAACCGTACGAGGAATTGGCGGAAGCGGGTTTCAACCTTGTCAGGAGCGGCGCATCGCTGGATGCGCTGGACAAGGCGCAGGCGGCGGGTCTCAAGGTGTGGGTCCCGCTCGGTGGACACCTGACATTTGATAAGGATGTGGACGCCAAGCGCGCTAAGCTCGCCGAGGTGGTCGGCGCGCTGAAGGACCATCCGGCACTGCTCGCGTGGGAGAGCGTTGACGAGCCTGCGTGGACTTATATGAAGGCTGACCAGCGTGTGCCGGCGGCGCATCTCGCAGCCGGTTATCGAGCGCTGAAACAGCTCGACGCCGACCATCCGGTGTGGTTGAACCATGCGCCTGCGAACCTCGTGGAGACGATGCGCGAGTACAACGGGGCGGCGGACATCATCGCCTGCGACATCTACCCGGTCATCCTGCCCGGACTCAAACCGATGTACGCTCTGTGGGAAGATGGCTGCCAGGGCGACCTGCTCAACACGTATGTCAGCCAGGTCGGCGAGTACGTCGAGAAGATGAAACGTGTCGCCGAGCCGGATAAGCCGGTATGGATGGTGCTGCAGGGATTCGCGTGGGCGATGTTACAGAAGGAAGAGGAACGCCAGACCGACAAGATACGATTCCCCACCCGGGACGAGACTAGGTTCATGGCGTATGATGCGATTGTCCACGGCGCGAAAGGTATACTCTACTGGGGCGTCGGTTACACGCCACAGCCGTCGCAGTTCTGGTCGGACCTCAAGAGCGTCGTTCGGCAACTCAGCGGGTTGCACGACGTGCTTGCTGCACCTGCGATGGATCTCGCGGTTGACATTCGATACCACGAGCTTGGCCATTCGGTTGACGCCGGTATAGCGCTCCTCGCAAAAGCGCATGAGGACGAGATCCATCTTCTGACTGTGAATGATGACAAGAACCCTGTGAAGGTGACGTTCACTTTGCCGCAGCATTATGACGGTACGGTCGATGTCATAGCGGAAAACAGACGGATTCCAATAGCAGCGGGAGAATTTACCGACAGTTACAGGCCGTTTGAGGTTCACCACTATCGTATACCGGCCACAGCCCTTTAGAGTTCCGGGGAGGAACGTGCGAAAGTCAAAGCGCCCCGGCGGCGGTTTGACAACGGACCGATGTTGTGGCATAAGTATCGGACGGGTTCAATCGGTCGGGGAGAATCTACTTTGTTTGTGGGCGGGTTCCCATCATCCGACAATAGGGTTGAGGTTTTACTGGTTCACACGGATAGCTTGAAAGCTCCCGGTCTTTGGGCAAGAGGAGGGCGATCTCATGCGAAAAATGAGTCTGGTAGCTCCGGGTTGGTGGGACTATACGACACTGGATGACGACCTGATCGCCGATGTGGCGGAGCTAACCGCGGACGACCTCCTCGGTCTGTCACGCGAAGGTTTTCGTGTGGTGTTCTACGAGACGCTGGAGGATTTCTATCTCGCGGAGGCGCTGGAGTACATCGAGGCATGGTCGGCGTCCACTCCGGACAACCCAGTCGGACTATGCGGTCCCATAGGGCCGACCGAACAGCTCCCGTTGGTCGCACGGTTGGTCAACGCGTTGGGTTTGAACCTTGCCGAGAGGGGCGCACACTTCTGGGGGATGGACGAGTGGGTGCTGGAAGGAAAAGCTGTCGGCGAAGATCACCCCTTATCGTTTGCCCGGGCGGATTTGGAGCTGTGCTTCAACCGGATTGAACCAAATCTGAGGATGCCGAAGACGAACATACATTTTCCGACCGGGGATCTGGAAGCGTACAGCGCTTCGTACGACACGGTCCGCTGTGCGATCATGCAGGGCGGCCAGGGTGACGTAAAACACTGGGCTTTCAACGATCCGGCGAAGCGGGAAGGCGCTTACAAGGACGCGCCTCCCTCGCCGCAGGAGTATGGCCAGCTCGGAACCCGCATAGTTGACCTTCATCCCATGACGATCATGCAGAACGCGCGAACCTCCGGCGGAGGAAGGGTGACGGAGGTACCGACCCAGGCTGCCACTGTCGGTCCTCGCGAGACGTGGAAGGCCGACAGGGTCTCGATCTGGCAGGCCGGAACCCACGACAACCCGTTCGGCATGAGACTCACAACGTTCATGATTGCCAAGCGGATCGCCGACAGCGCCGTGCCGATGAGCCTGCTTGCCGACCATCCGAACGTCCAGTTCAACTTTTACCGGCCGGCAATAGGGTCGTGTCAGGTGGAGATGCACTGAGCAAATGACAAAACAGAAGAGCCGAGAACATACAAGGAGCGCTTCGCAACACCATGCTGTCCTTGCTATCGGCGCCCATCCCGATGATATCGAGTTTCTGATGGCGGGTACGCTGATTCTGCTGAAGAATGCCGGATGGGATCTCCATTACATGAACATAGCGAACGGCAACTGCGGCACTGAAACCGAGGAGTCGGAACGCATCATCGCTGTAAGGAGACAGGAAGCACTCGACGCGTGTAAGCTTATCGGCGCACGCCACTATGAGAGCATAACCAACGACCTTGAGATCTATCACACGACCGAAGTGGTCGCGAAGGTGGTGGCGGTTGTGCGCCAGGCAAGGCCGCGTATTCTGCTGCTGATGTCGCCGACCGACTACATGGAGGACCATATGAACGCGTGTCGCGTGGGCGTGACCGCCGCGTTCGCTCGAGGCATGCGTAACGCTCCTTGCGGCCCGCCTGTTCCCCCGATCTCGGATGAAGTGACCCTATACCATGCTCAACCGATTGCGCTTCGCGATCCGTTGCGGCGATCGGTCCCTGCCGGTCAGTACGTGGACATAAGTTCGGTCATGAAAATGAAACGCGAAATGCTGGCCGCGCATCGCAGCCAAAAAGAATGGCTCGATGCCAGCCAGGGGCTCGATTCGTATCTCGATACGATGGAGATGCTATCGCGAGAGGTTGGCAGAATGTCCGGCGTTTTCGAGTATGCCGAAGGTTGGAGACGCCACAGCCACCTCGGCTTCTCGGCCGCCGATCAAGACCCGTTGTCCGAAGTTCTCGGCGATCGATGCATCGTTGATCAGGAATACGAAAGATCGCTGGACGGTTCGTAGACAGTTCGTTTGCCGGGTTAAGAGCGGAGCTCATGGCCACATTTCGGGATAAACCCACGACCAGTTGGGCCAAGGAATAAGCCCTCACCTAGATGGCGTCGAGGCTTCAGGAAAATCGTGGGGTCATCAAGTCTCACATTTCGGCGTGCGTGGTCGAGGTCGGGGAAAGCGAAATGTAGGAATGTGAGACCTGACCCCTTCTTTTGCTTATTGTCGAATTAAGTGTGGTGTCAGCGGAATTCCCTACCTCTCTACAAGCGAAATGTAGGAATGTGAGACCTGACCCCTTTCTTTGTTCATTTTCTTTGAACCGGTCTAAAGCCATCCGCTTTCATAACCCTCTTCGTACATGGCAACGATGTTCTCCGGTGGGGTGACGGCCTGGTGGTTGTGGCACGGACCGAGTATGTAGCCGCCACCATCGCCGAGTATGCGAAGATTGTCACGCACTTCCTGGCGCACGTCCTCGACCGTACCGAACGGCAGCGTCTGCTGATTGTCAACCGCACCGTGAAATATCAGTTTGTCACCGAAATCCCTCTTTAACCCTTCCCGGTTCATCCCGGCACACCGCCACTGGATTGGGTTCAATATGTCGGCACCGATCTCGATCAGGTCCGGTATGACCTCTCGTATCGCACCGTCGGAATGCGTCATTACCAGCACACCGCCTTCATGTACCAGGTCCATCATCCTTTTCATGTGCGGGAGCAAGTACTCGCGGATATGTTCGAGAGCAAACAGGAGGCCGGTCTGGCTGCCGAGATCTTCCGCGACGTAGGCAAAAGTGACCCGGCCCGGAATCGTCTCGAGGATGCGACGCGTGTTCTCGTAGCACATCCCGAAAAGCTTATCCAGACAGTATTTCACGATGTCGGGGTTCAACAGCAGGTCCATAAACGCCTGGGCATCGCCGCGAAGCTGCTTGTATACCAGAAACGGCTCGGATGCGGCAAACCGAACAGGCATGTGTTCCTTGCCCTTTACCATTGCGGGCAGATGGTCGTAGCGGAACTCGTCGACGTCCGGCCAGGTATAGTCCGCCTCGATCTCGTCCACGGAGACGTACTTGGCCAGAGGCGCGTTGATGCACTCACGGTACGCACCAGTGCCGTAATCCATCATCTTGAACTTACATCCGAACATGTCGGTGTCCGGCTCTCTCGGTTCGGGGCATCTCGGTCCGACGTCCAGGGGCCGATCAATGTGCAGGAGTTTGAACATCTCTTCCTCGTCGCACTCCAGGTACCGGCATACGTTTCGGGTGGCTTCAATGGTTCCCCAATAATCCATCGGCACCCGGTCCGGTTGCTGGCGGTTGAGCACAGCTTGCCACCGTTCAAGCGGCGACATGGTTTCCTTTTGCGTCATACTTATCTCCTGTTTACGGTTTCTGTTTCGCACGGAACGACGTCGCCAAACATCGCCGCCGCTGCCCCATTAGAATTCATTGTTCGTCCGTCGCGCCGGTTCCCACAGAATCTTTCTCTCGCGTCTGCCGTTGATCGAGCAATTGGGTGTAGAGTCGGACCACGGCAGGAAAGTCCCAACGTTTCTGCTGTTCTGACCGAACGATAACCTCGACGCCCTCGACGGAACCGGTCAGCGGCCGCGACTTGGGCAGGTGCAGTACGATCCTCGTCGGCGGTTGGCGCTTGGGCGGCTCAAGTTCCACCTCCACACCGTTCGCCGTGCCTCGAACTGTCATGTTCATTACGCCGAAATGTGTCGGTGCGTCCTGAACGCGTATTTCTCCGCCTTCATCCAGCCACCAGTCCGGCACGGCCTTCAGAAGATGCAGCTCGTCCCCTTGCTCGTGGACCAGCATATGGCGAAGCATCAGAGCATAGTTGCAGGCGCCCGTGACGTGCGGAATGGTCTCGCTCCAGGCGTACCGGCGTTTGTAGAAGATCCCTTCCGGGAATGCGTGCGCGGCGGTCGAGTGCAGAAGATACCAATATAAATCCTCGACCACCTGTTCGTGGTTGCCCCGGACAAGGTCGGCCATGGTGGTATAGGCGCCCATGTAGGGATGGATCACTTCCGGCCTGCCGCTCCATTGGATGGTCCCTTCGATATATCCGCCGCCGAAATCTTCGCGAACGTGTTTGATCAGCGCGTCGACGCGCGGGTCGTCGCGGTCAAAGAGTTCGGTAGGCCATAGCGTCTCGGTATTGCCCCAGTGTGTCCCGTCCTTCTCCCAACTCGGTGGAAAGTGGGCCAGACCCGTACGTTTCCATACCGCATCAATGGCGGCGCGGTAAAGTTTCGCCTCTTTCATAAGTTCTTCGGCCTCTGCGGTCTTGCCGAGAACTCGGGCCGCATCGGCGGTGCAAAGCATGCCGCGCAAGTTCCAGAAATCGTAACCGACGATGTGGTTGTTGCCTTCCCAGAGAAACTCGCCGTCTGCAAGCGCTTTAGGCAGCACACCTGCGAACGGCGACCCGCCAGGCGCCTCGCGTCGGGCAGTCATCGTCCAATCAACGGCACGGCGCATTTGAGGATAGACTCTATCCAACCATTGGCGGTCATCCGTAATCTTGTAAAACTGCCACAGTACCCAGACCGCCTGGCCGTTAGCATCGAACTGACCTTTCTGCGACTCGAATCGACCATCCGGCCTCTGGCGTTTGAGATAAAGCTCTACCGCTTTTCGTGCCGCGTCCCACAGACCGGCCTCTTCGAGTTCCATAACCTGGTAGGCCCCGTCACGGATGTAGAATTCGTCGTAGAACCCTTCGCCGCCATGGACCTCGCCGTGGTCGCTGGCGATGAGCTGGCACACGTGCGCGGCCAGAAGCGCCTCTGAGGCCTTCTTACAGGGTACTTGAATATGCGCTGCCCCCGCTAGGGCGTCCTGCCAGTACTGCACGGTGCGATCCAGCCACACCGCGGGGTCCGCACCGGCGAAAACCGAAGGATCGTCGACCGGCGAGAATGGAATGCGAACCGTCGCCGCCGCGCTGGCTCCGGGAGCCAACGACCAGTCGAAAGACGCGTCATCGTTCGAACGATCCGGGAAAAACTCAACCTTAACCTTTGCCTCGGCCTTCTCATCCGAAGTGTTTGTTGCCTCGACCTGGATCCAGTTCAGGAAATTCTCGCCCTCGGTAGGCCAGTCGAACGCCTTGCGCCAGTCCTTCACGGTCGGCAACGGCGTAGCCCAGAGTTTGAGGTCGTATCGTACCGGTCCATCCTCGGCCGTCAGCAGAAGGACAGGGAGCCAACCTTCCATCGCGGTCTTGGTCTGCTTGCGGCTCAAAAGAGTCAAATCCCGTCCCACCCTGATCTGCGCTTTCGTCTTACCGTCGAGTTGCAGCTTGTTATCGGGCGTGATACGCGTACCGTGCCGGTAATCTTTGAGGCCGATGACGTTCCACGAGTTGCGGAAATAGTCAAACGGCTCGTCCGCTCGAACGGGGAACGCCAGGATGATTACAGCCAGCGGGATAAGCCACCTGCTGCGGCCCATGTGGCTTGATGCGGTTGATCGACAATTTTCTTCTGAACCACGGTGTTTGCTCATTGCCTGTTCCGTAATGCTTGGCATGCTGACGCTTCGCGCATCACCTGTAAGCGAACCCGCTCAGATGTATGAGCTAGCTGGGCGTGCGCTAATCTCTAGCCAGACTCTTGCTCTCCTATAGGCTCCGTCGAAGTGGTCAACCACTTTTTGCCGTCAGCGCTCTCCACGTAGTAGACCGGCTTCTCATTGCGGAGCATATCAGCGAGGTAAACAGCGTCCTCCTTTGGAGGGTCCCAGTTCACGTTCTTCACCTCTCCGTCCACTTCATAGTGGAACATGATCCAGGGACGACCCTCATCCAGATCGTAGCGAAGAACATAGTATTTGACCATGTGCGTTGCCATGTGAACCTCCTTTCCTTAGTGCTGCATGCAGAACGGTTGCGAGTTGACCGCGGCTTCCCGACTCAGCGTTATTGTACGCCCACCTTGGTCCGATTATCAAACGGAATACCCGCCAGGTCCCGTACCCGCTCCAGCGAGTAGTTAGCTCGTCCAGAGGAACAGGGCTTGATTAGCTCAATAACCGTTAGCACCCTCAGGCGGAAAACCTAAAGCCTCGACCTCCGGAAGACGGGCAAACCAGTTCCAGAAAGCCTCGCCATCATAGAACCCTATACCGCCGCCGGGCGTGTCCTCGCGCAGAATGACTATTGGCTTGCCCGCTAGAGACTCACGAGTGGCAATCTCCAGCTTGAACTTGCCCTTGCCGCCAGCGTCGATTCTCAAGATGACCCACCCGTCCCAGGGTCCCACCAAGCCAATATCCGGTGCCGACTGCAAACGGCGGACACGCTCCAAAGTCTCAGGAATGTGCTCGGGAGCGAAAGCGTGTGGCTCCCTCGGCGACACGTCGAGCTCGACGGTGGCGGCTCGGATGTCGGACGGCGAGAGAGCACTAATCGCAGCATGGAGTTTCTGGTTGCCCCAGTCCGGCTCATAGGTGTCACACCCCGTGAAAAGAACGCAGACCATCAGCCCGGCAACGATTCGGTTATGAGAGTTGTCAAACACTGCTTCGACCTCCTTGGGCCGCTAACGGTTCGCGCATCAGCGGCCCGCGGTCCGCTGAATGCGGCGGTTAGACGCTTCTCTTCATACCGGTAGAATGAGCCCTAATATGAGGCCTAGGAGTAGCGCGAAGAATAAGACCGTAATCACAATCTTCTTGTCGGTAGCTCTTTGTCTTGCAAGAGCCAGCGGCAGCTCATGCTCGTCCGCACAAGTTCCTGACAGCGTGGCAAGGAAGCTCCTGGCCTCAGCCTTTAGAACGTCCTCGTCTGCTGAGGAAAAGGTGATAGGAATCGGCGAGTTGAATGTGTAGGTCAGGCCGCTCCCGGTAACGTCGATCGCATGGCGGAACGTCCGGGGATCCCTGCGTAGCGCGCCTTGCCAAAACCTACCTCTTTTACCAGTAACCCGGTTCGGAGAGACAGCAATTTCGCTAAACCCTGCAGTGTCAAGAATAGCTCTTGACTGCTCAGCCCAGTTCGCTGGTAGAGCGCGTGAGTCTGCTGGAACAGATAGAACAAAGTGCCGCCCAATTCTCATTAGCACCTCACTGTATAATCTAAGTGACTCACGCTCTCATTTCGAAGAAACGCCTGACAGTAGAGCATTAGCGGCAAGCAGGCCGCTCGATGTCTATTCTATCTGAAATACACCAACGCTTGGGTTTTATTCGCACTCTCTCCCTGCCCACGGCTTACACGGTTTCCGTGTAACACCTTTATCTGGCGATTTTGCCGTATAATACGCAAGTACTGTTCTGGTGTAACTCGCTGGGCATCGAGCTATTACGCTCGCGACAGCGTCTACTGTGCGTCTTATACGGCTTCCGCATAAAACGCACCGTGAACCACCTCTTCGATGCGTCCGAGGGACTGCGCCCTCCTTTCCTGCCACTGCACCCAGCCACTGAAATCCGATTAACAAGCTGCCTGACGCTGCCAGCACCTTGTTGTATGTTATGTCATCACGATTTGCAGCATCAAGTCAAGAGTGTCCCGAGGGTTTTGCGATAGAGCTTTTTTCGTGGGTAGAGCCGGCCAATAATGTATGGCGACGAGGAACAGCTCGGGTTTGTTACCTTCCTCACCAGCCCTCCAGTCCAGACAAGGGGCTGCAGCCCCTTGCCTCAACCCGGGGGGCAGCCCCTTGTCTCAACGCGGGGGGGTAGCCCTTTGGCTAACGCGGGGCGCGTAGGTCGCAGCGGTGACCGCGCCTATCCCCGTTGAGATGGTCAGTTATCGTTGGCGATTGACGGGAGGGTGCTCTCCCCGGCGAGTCTTCGACAAGACCCTCCCCCACGAGACGTACCGTTAACCATGCCGCCCGGTTTACCAGTTGAGCGCAGCCATGTTGCCTGGGGGTCAAATCAGCGGTTTCCGCTCCTCGCTCGCCACAGAATCGCCAAAAACTCTCTACTCTTTGGGGTAAACCGAAAGCTCACCTCCTGTCTATCCCGCGCCAATCAACCTCGCCAGCTTTTCGCAATTGGCTCGATCCAAGCTGCGACGTAGTCTTTGTCATCGGTCGGGTGCGTGTCTCGAGGACGAGCCGCAGTCCCATTATGAGAGCGCGGCCCTAAACGGCTCCGCGGGAGCGTCGCCCTCCCAACCCCATCCCGCTCCTCGGAGGGTGAAGTCTGTTGCCTTCCTCGGGAACCTTCCGGCCTTTAACGGTGTTGCAATGAACGGAAACTAGTAGTGTATAATCAGGACGTGCGGATGGTAGAGTATAAAAGAAGCCGATCGAGAAGCCTGCCGGGGAATGCAATGAGAAAATCGGTGGTTGCAGTTGCGGTCTTAGCGGCTGCCCTTACCGGGCAAGGCGCGGGACCCCCGGTACGTCCATTTGAAAGCGACGAGAGTGTCGTATCGACAAATCGCATCGATGCCTTGGTGCTTTCCACATTGAACGAGCGCGGGATCGAGCCGGCCCATTTGTGTTCCGATGAGGTATTTATCAGGCGGGTGTACCTGGATGTCATCGGTACCTTGCCCGAACCTCAGGCGGTCCGGAGATTCCTGCGTAATCGTCGTCCGGACAAGCGGGCCGCGCTGATCGACCTGCTCCTGGAACGAGATGAGTTTGCCGACTATTGGGCGCTGAAGTGGTGCGATCTGCTGCGTGTCAAGGCGGAATTCCCCATCAACCTGTGGCCAAACGCGGTGTAGGCCTACCACCGCTGGATTCGCGACTCCATCCGGGATAACAAACCTTACGATCAGTTTGTCCGGGAGCTGTTGACGTCGAGCGGCAGCAATTTCCGCGTGCCGCCGGTCAATTTCTACCGTGCGATTCAGGGGCACGAGCCCTCCGCCATCGCAAGTGCGGTAGCCCTGACTTTCATGGGGACGCGCATGCAGGATTGGCCCGAAACCCGGCGTGCCGGTATGGAGGCATTTTTCTCGCGTGTGGCATACAAGGGAACGGCCGAGTGGAAAGAAGAGATCGTGTACCTGGATCCGACGCCGGCAGGTCCGTTGGAAGCGGTCTTCCCCGACGGCGTCGCCGTACGCATACCGCCGGGCGAGGATCCCCGTCAAGTCTTTGCCGATTGGCTGATAACCCCGGACAGCCCTTGGTTCGCGCGCAATATAGTGAACCGGTTATGGTCTTGGCTTCTGGGCCGCGGGATTATCCACGAGCCGGACGACATTCGCGAGGACAATCCTGCTGTGAATCCGGAGTTGCTGGCCTACCTGGAGAAGGAACTGGTGAACGCCGACTACGATCTGCGGCACATGTACCGGCTGATACTCAACTCGCACACCTACCAGCAGTCCTCGATTCCGCGCAGCAACCATCCGGACGCCGAGGCGCTTTTCGCGCATTATGTGGTCCGGCGACTCGACGCGGAAGTGCTTATCGACGCACTGTCCTGGATTTTCGGGCCCGGTGAAAACTATTCTAGCCCCATTCCGGAGCCGTTCACGTTCATTCCGGATGGCCAGCGGACCATCCTGCTGGCGGACGCCAGCATCACCAGTCAGTTCCTGGAAATGTTCGGCCGACCGGCTCGCGATACCGGTCTTGAGTCCGAACGCAACAACCAGCCCACAGACGCACAGCGGTTACACCTGCTTAATTCAACCCACATTCAACAAAAGATCGATCGAAGCTGGTGGTTACGCGAACTTAACAGGACTGCCAAAGGAGACGGTCGCTTCCTGATCAACGCGATGTATCTGAGGATTCTGTCGCGTTTTCCTACGAAACCCGAGATTGCCGAAGTCGAGAAATACGCCCGAACCAGCGGTTCGAAAGGGCGACAGGCCGTAAACGATCTTGCATGGACGCTGATCAACACCAAGGAGTTTCTATACCGACATTGAGCCGGTCGGATGCCGTCCGACCGGTAGGCCGATGAATAGCGAGGGAACGGGCATGAGCGAGCAAGAAGCCACAAGTCGCATTACCAGGCGCGAAGCGTTGAAACGCGGGTTTCTCGGAGCGGCCGGCCTGACGCTTGTCCATCACGGCGGCATCCCGGCCTGGGCCGCGGACCAACAGGCGCGTGCCAAAGCGGTTATCCAGATCTGGATGTGGGGTGGGCCGTCGCAACTGGACACCTTCGATCCCAAGCCGGACGCAGGCTACGACTATTGCGGTCCATTCGACAAGGCGATCGCCACCAATGTTGATGGAATACAGATTAACGCTCAGTTGCCGCTGCTGGCGCAGCAGGCTGACAAGTACGCCATTATACGCAGCATGACCCACGGTGTGAACGCGCACGAAACGGCTTCATACCTGGTGCAGACCGGCCGCGAGCCCGGCAGGCTGGTCTATCCCTGTGTTGGGGCCGTGGTGTCACTGTTCAAGGGATACGACCACGGGTACGAAGGCTTGGCTCCGCCTTACATAGTGTTGACCCAGACCCAGGGCCGTTTTTCCGAGGCGGGTTTTCTGGGACAACGATACAAGCCGTTCGCCACCGGCGGGGATCCGAACCGGCAGCCTTTCGTCGTGGAGGGGATCGTTGCGCAGGGCATTTCCGATGAACGCCAGCGCGGCCGGCGTGAATTGCTCCATACGCTGGACTCGCTCGGGAAGGCCATGCCGGCGAACCCGCACTTCGAACGGCTTGACGGCTGTGAGGAGAACGCCTACGACCTGATGTTCGGGGAGGCTCGAAACCTGTTTGATCTTTCGAACGAGGGAGACGAAATCCGGGAGCGATACGGGCGCAACACGTTCGGCCAATCGTGTCTGATGGCGCGCCGGCTGGTCGAAAACGGTGTGCCCTACGTCACCATCAACTACAAGGGGTGGGACACTCATAAACAGCACTTCCAGATCATGGGCCAGAAATTGCCGGAAATGGACCGGGGCATGGCGACGCTGTTGCAGGATCTTGCCGATAGAGGCCTGCTCGACAGCACGATCGTATGGTGGAGCGGCGAATTTGGACGGACTCCGAAGGTCCAGTGGGAGCCGCCCTGGAACGGCGGCAGGGGTCATTACGGGGCGTGTTTTTCCGCAGTGGTTGCGGGTGGAGGGTTCAAAGGCGGCTGTGTCGTCGGGGCCTCGGATTCGAAAGGCGCGGAAGTGGTGGAACGTCCCGTTTATCCGTGCGACCTGATCGGCAGCATGTACGTGTTGCTGGGCATCGATCCGGATGGCCCGTTGCCTAATCCTCGCGCACTGGACGTCAGGGTTATGCCATCTGCGGAAGAAGGGGCGAAGAGCGGCGGTCGTCTCAAGGAGATCATGATAGCATGACTGTTTCCAAACCGGTGTTAATTGTGGCGTTGACCGTGTGCGTCACGAACGCGTGGGGCCAGCCCGCCAATAGAGAACCTCACATCGGCTATCTCTACCCCGGCGGCGGGCAGCAAGGCACCGTTTTTAACATCACGGCCGGCGGCCAGTTACTCAGAGGTACCGACAACGTCTACGTGACCGGCGAGGGTGTGCACGCAAGGGTTATTAGATACTACCGGCCGGTCAGAAACATTCAGAGGGAACAGCGGCAGGAACTCCAGAAACGGTTGAAAGAGTTGCGGCAGAAGCGGTTGGCCGAACTGTCCGGGAAAGAGTTTGTAAAGAAGGAGGCGGACGAACCCGAGCGAGAAAAGAAGAAGGGGGCAACAAATACGAGGCGCGTGAGACCGGTGCGGCATCCGTTGTTGTATAACCTGGAGGAGAAAAGCCTGAGAGAGCTGCACCATGTGGCGCATGAACTATTCTTTCCCCGGTGGAAGAAGCAGCTCAACACTCAGATTGGCGAAATGGTGCTGATCGAGGTCACCATCGATCCCGACGCGGAGCCCGGTGACCGGGAACTCCGGCTCGAAACTCGCGTCGGCCTGACGAATCCCATGGTCTTCCAGGTAGGGCAGCTGCCGGAAGTGTGCGAGCTGGAGCCTAACGACCCCGGAACCTACCCCAATCTGCCGAAAGCGCCGCCTGTCGGGCTGCCGGTAGTGCTGAACGGCCAGATCATGCCGGGGGACGTTGACCGTTTCCGCTTCCGTGCAAGGCAGGGACAGGGGCTTGTCATGCAGGTGCATGCCCGACGGCTGGTTCCGTATCTGGCCGATGCTGTCCCCGGCTGGTTTCAGGCAACACTGACGATTTACGACGCCCGGGGCGGGGAATTGGCCTTCGCGGATGATTACCGGTTTGATCCGGACCCGGTGCTCTTCTATGAGATTCCCGCGACCGGCGTTTACGAACTGGAGATACGCGACTCGATACACCGTGGACGGGAGGATTTCGTCTATCGGGTGGCAGTGGGGGAGCAGCCTTTCATCACGGGGATCTACCCGTTGGGCGGCCAAACAGGTGTTGCCACGGACGCTCGGATTACCGGATGGAATCTCTCCGAGAAGCAGTTGTCGTTGGACACTCAGCCCGGTGTCGAATGCATCCGCCAGACGGCGTTGCTTCAGGACAAGTGGCTTACCAATCGTGTTACGTACGCGGTCGATTCCATGCCTGAACGAAGAGAGATCGAGCCCAACGACACCGTCGAGAACGGGCAGCGGATCGTCCTGCCCCGGATCGTCAACGGCTGTATTGAAGGGCCCGAAGATATCGACGTGTTCCGGTTCAGGGGGCAAGCCGGCGATGAAATTGTGGCCGAGGTGTATGCTCGCAGGCTGCATTCGCCGCTGGACTCGCTGCTGCGGTTGACCGACGCATCGGGAACCGTTCTGGAATGGAACGACGATACCATGCATAAGGATGGTCACCTGCACACGGATATGGGGCTGCTTACACACCACGCCGACTCGTATCTGCGCGCCCGGCTTCCGAAGGACGGGGTATACTGTGTGCATCTGGCCGATTCGCAGCATCATGGAGGCGACGCATATGCGTATCGCTTGCGCATTGGACCGCCGCAGCCCGATTTTGCGCTGCGCTTGACGCCCTCCAGTCTGACCGTGCCCGCCGGGGGCGTAGTTCCGGTCTGCGTGCATGCATTGCGTAAGGACGGATTCGACGGCGATATAGAACTGCTGCTGAAAGACGCGCCTGCCGGTTTCGCGCTGACCGGAGGGACAATTCGGGGTGGGCGGGATCGGGTCCGCATGACGGTAACGGCACCGCCGGCGCCGCTCGATGAGCCGGTCGTGTTGCGGCTGGAAGGCCGTGCCCGGATCGGCGGACAAACGGTCACCCGGCCGGTCGCTCCCTCTGAAGATATGATGCAGGCGTTTCTCTACCGGCATCTGGCGCCGTCTCAAGAACTTATGGTCTCAGTAGGAAGGCCGAGATTTCGTGGGCGGCTGTTTGAGCTGGCTCGCAGCGGTCCTGTTAGAATTCCGGCGGGCGGTGCGGCCATTGTGCGTATCAGAGCGCCCAGGCATCCGAGGCTCCGGGATGTCGAGCTGGAGCTCAGCGAACCGCCCGAGGGTGTGACTCTTCACAGCGTGACCGTTGTGCCCCCTGGCCTCGCGTTCCAACTGAATGCCGATGGGGATTCAGTGCAGCCGGGATTCACTGGCAACCTGATCGTCGAGGCTTTCCTGGAGGAAGGCAACCAAAACAGCGAGGCGCCAAACCAGACACGGCGTGTCTCTCTCGGTGTGTTGCCGGCCATCCCATTTGAAATCGTGCGGAGATAGAACCTCACGTTCTCACGCATGATCGGACAAAGACGCGGAAAACCACCGACCATAGGCTATTGTCCGGGTCAGGCCTTACGACAATTCCTCTGTCCGCGCCGCGCGCCTTCTTGGCGAGCTCGTGCGCGTCAGCATTGAGTAGGTCGGCCCTGCCACTGAACACGAACGTCGGTGGGCGGGCGGCGCGTGTATGGACCAAGCCTTTCTCCTTTTCCACAATGTGCTCGCTGGGTTCCAGCCCTATTGTCAATCGGAACCGGCCGCATCGCTGGCAGCGAGAAGCCGGACCGGTCCGATGAGCCCGGATGGACGAAGCGGTGCGCTCGCCTGGTAGGTCGGGATAGTGGTGAAGGCCGCCTTCTCGGCACCGGGCTGCGCGTCGCCGATCAGTCGATTCACCCAGCGGTTCGCCACTTTCACCTCTAACGTGTTCGTACCCCGCTTGACCGTCTGCCCGATGTCGATCCGGTAGGGCGCATGCCAGACGGTGCCGACGCTCCGCCCGTTTACCTTTACCTCGGCGAGGTCTCCGACCTCCCCAAGGTCGAGCAGAACCGGTCCGCCCGACTTCACGCCCTCGGGCAGCGTGAAGCTCCTGGTGTAGGTCGAGATGCCCGAGAAATACTTCACTCCCGGATCCGCTTGCTCGGAAAGCGATCCGAGTGACGTGAGCTTGATGGCGGCGGGAGCCCCGCGGCCATCCTGGAACGCCACGTCCCACGTCCCCGACAGCTCGCCCACAGGCGCATAGGCGGGCTTCGTGACGGTGGCGGACTGCGCGGTCGCCGGCTTGCGGAATACGACGAAAAAGCTGTCCTCGGCCGCCATCTCGAGCGGCACCACCGTGTGTTCGCCGTCGACGCGGTAGGACACCGGCTCGGCAGAGCCGGTATCGGCGCGCCAGATCTCCGGCGCTTTACCGGTCACGCGGAAGCGCGCCTCGATTTTCTCGGTGCGGTTTCGGCGGTTGTTGACGAAGTAAACATCGCCGTTGTCCAGCCTGCGGTGGACGAACAGCACCTCGCTGTCGGCCTGCGGTTTGGCGTAGGTGAAGTCGGGCGCGACGCCGATCCGCGCCAATGCCGCTTCGACGTCCTTGCCTGCGATGACGCGGCCTCGACCGGTCTCCGTCACCGGCTGGCCGGACCAGAGCTTCTTGACCAGCGCGGCATACTCGGCGGGGTCGTCGTTCAAGCTGGGCGAGGCGGTCGGCGCCTGGCCCACGATCGCCGCGCCGCCTTCGGCCAACTCAGCGATCCGGCGCAACACCGGCAGCGTCATCTTGTGGCTCGTGCCACCGAGGTAGAGCACCCGGTAGCTCGCGCCGGACGGCGCGACGAGTTTGCCGCCGCCCACCTTCAAGACGTCGAGGAGCGCGTGCGGATTGACGAAGTCGTAGGCGTAGGCCGTCGGTACGTCGGGTAGATAGCGGTCGATGGTCTGGGCGACGAGTGGCGCTTCCTCGCCATAGAAGTAGGCGACGTCGGCGACGTTCCGACCCTGCTGCAGCATGTACGAGTTGCGGGCGATGTAATAGATCCAGGGCCGCGCCATCGCAGCCCAGGTCTCGTGGCGGTTGAAGAACTGGCCGAAGATCATCAGCGACAGCCCGGGCTGCTTGTCGTCGACCGGCTGGTGCACCGAGGTATGGATGACCGGCCGGTTGATACCGTGTGCGAACTCAAGGTCGATGATGCGCCGGAGGTCGGATGGCGCGTGCGCCCAAGGCTGCACTGCCGAGGTCATGGACTCGGCGGCGACTACGTTCTGCCCGTAGAGGTTCGCCACCGACGCGGCTCCTTTCATATCGGCGCGATAGACTGTCCTCGGCCCGCCCTCGCGCGGAAAGGTCCACAGCGCCGCCATCGGGTAGTCGGTGAACCTGCGCATGTCAATGTCGTCGCCGAGCGCGGGGCGTCCGTTCTCAAGCGCCTCCCCGTAGACTTTCAGCCCGTTCTCGTGCGCGACCTTCGCCACCGTGCCGTAGTGCTCGTTAGCGACGAGGTCGGCCAATGTGCGGCGGAAGTCGTAAAGGAATGCGTTGGACCGCGTACGCGAGCCGACGATGACGTCGGTGAGCGCCGGCAGGTATGGCGTTGGGTCGTACCCGCGCAGCCGCTTGAACTGCTCGATGAGCGCCGGCGTCCCATTGGACGGGCCTACCTCGATCGAGTCGGTCAGGATCGCCCGTACGCCATTTTCGCCTACCAGGTCGGAACCGGCGGCGTCCCTGTACATATCGATGTAGTGCTCGAGATACTCGCGCACCGCGTCGCCGTCGTACTTGTCGACCTCCAGGCCTGTCGCTTCAGCTGTCGCCGGGTGGTTGGTCTTGCCGGTGAGCGACCAGCCAAGGCGAAGCACGCGCCAGGTACCATTGGGCGCCGTCCAGTCAAGCGTGCCGTCCTGCTTCAAGCGCGAGGTGAGGTCGATCACCTGGCTCGGCTCGATGCCCGCAACGTCGGGGCCGGCCTGCGCGTCCAGGACGTAATAATCGGGCAACAGCGCGAAACCGGCCTTCGCCTCGAACTGGTTGACCTTGGCTTCCGGGAAGAGCCGCAGGTCGGCGATCTTGAACGTCGGCTTGGGCGCCAACAGCATGCCAATGAACGAGAGGTCGACCCCTGGCGCCGGGGTAAAGAAGCCGGCGATTCCGCCGGCGGGGTTCGGCGGGAGGACGACCCGGAAGGTCCTGGCGGTTACGGGCGCGAAACTGACAGTGGTCGGCACCTTGGTGAGCACCATGTCGGCGACCTGGAACCAATTCGTCCCGTCGACGCTCGCCTCCAAGCGAGGCGAGAGGTTCGCGGCGGTGAGACTGGTTGCGACTCCCGGCGCGAAAAGCGAGGCCGAGCGAACGGTCTGTGGCTTGTCGTACTCCACCTTCACGACCGGCGGCTGGTCTGCATTGCCACGCGCGACCTCCACGCCCGTCGCGAAATCATCGTCGATGAGTGCGTCCGCCTCCAGCGGCTTGCCACCGATCGTGATGGTGCGCGGCACCGGAATAGGATCCGCGTCAGCGACGGGGAAGGCGAGCACTGCGACGTCAGCATAGTAAACTGGAGGCTCGTGCTTCTTCACGCCAGATAAGGCGGCGGCCAGGTCCTCCTCGAGCGCCAGATCCTGGAACGGGCCGGTTGTTGAAGGAGGGGCCGTCAGCTTGCCCGAAAAGCGCTTGCCGCCCTCTATCACCGTCTCGGACCAGACGAGCTTCTTCATGCCATCCGCCGGCATGACCCAGGGCCCGCCGGTCTCCGACCAGCCGGGCGAAGCGGCGATTGCCAACTCCAGCCCGAGCTCGTCCGCCTTGCGGGCGGCGAAACGAAAGGCCTCCTTCCACTCCGGCGTCATGTAGACGAGGCGCTTGTCGACGATCTTAGGCGTGACGAGGTTGGCGTCGAAGTTCTGCAAGCCCCCGATGCCAACGTGGTGCATCCAGTCCAGGTCCTTGGCGATCCCTTCCTTCGTCACGTTGCCATTCATCCAGTGCCACCAGACGCGCGGGCGCGACGACATCGGCGGGTCCCTGAATCCGGCGGCAAGCGGGTCGGCGGGGAGCGGATCGGTCCGAACGCTCGCCGTGAGCATGGCGAAGGCCAACAGGAATGCAATCGCCGCGCGCATCGAAATCTCACGCAACTTGATCATCTGTACTGCCTCCTATATTGTGCCGGCTATCCGTCTCCGCCGGCCGCTAGCCGACTTCTTTCAGGTTGAATCGCCCGTGAGTTTCTGGTTAACTCACAAAGTACCAACGTCAAAATCGTAATCAGATCGCCGCGGCTAAATCTCCGCACGCCACAGCATCATACTCTAAGGTTCAACCGATTCAAAGCTGCCCGCATCATAGGGATCGCCGGTTCCTTTATACACGGTTCGCTTCGGGTAGGGAGAAAGTGGCCGTGTGATGGGGCGATCGCCGCGACTGGCGCGAGTGTCCCGACTGGCGCGTTTTGAGGCAATGATTGTATCCGGTGCCTGATCGTGTTCAACCCAGTCGGAGATAACATCGAGCCAATCGACATTGCTTGGACCGGGCCCTCCACCGCCGTGGCCGCAGCCCGGGATTAGGTAGAGACGGGTATAGTCCAGGGCACTGGGATCGCGGCCAAGCAACTCGTCGTAGTAGTTGATGGTTGTCGTTACGGAAAGTGCGGCGTCGGCCCAGCCATGCCAAATGATTAGTTTGCCGCCATGCTCACGGAAGTCACTCAAATCTGTGTCAACAGCGTTAAGCGTTGAAGCCGTCATGCGCGTGTCCTTGGCATATGTGGAGAAAGTGTACTTCGAATAGTCCCAGTCGGGGTCGTTGAAAACGAAATACTTGAAGATGTCTACGCCGAAGCCGAAGCCGAGGCTGGGGTTGGGCGAACGACGGGAAATTGGGCCCACGAGCCAATTGAACCACTCTATTTCGCTACCAATGGGGAATCCCGGACTGATTTGGCCGTCCTGATTTCTGGGTCCGTCATAAATCGTCTGAATTGCCTCACGTTGCGCTGGCGACAACCATGTAATTGTATCCAGACTGAATTCCACGTTAGGAGGATCGGAAATGATGCCGTCCTCTAGTCCGTCCTGCTCGTCACACTGAAGCAGGATATCGTCACTCAGTCTCTTTAATTCCTCCCCTGTCAAAACGGTCTTATCCAAGATGCTTGGGTTTGGATAGAAGGCCTGCGTGATGCGCAGAAATGTCGCACCAAATCCGGTCCAGTCAAAAGCCGGCGCCCCGGCAACGATACCGTCGAAGTCTTCCGGGTAACGTTGTGATTCCATCATGGCCTGACCGCCGCCGCGGGAGCCCCCGAGAAAGTAGGAATACTTAGGCCCGGCACCATAGTGCACGCGGATGATTGCTTTTGCTACCTCGGCGGTACGGTGCACGGCGACATGTCCGAAATTGACCTGCGCCAAAGCGTCGTCGAGCGCGAAGCTGCCATCCGGACCTTTGTGCCCTGTATCGGTTCCCGCTGTGGCATACCCTCTCTTAACGGAGGTGCGCATGGAGTTTTGCACAGTACCCACAAATCCGCCGCCACCCCCCATGACGAACCGCTCATTCCACTCATCGGGCAGCAAGAGTTCGAATCGAATCGTGCCGCCAATGACACCGTCGACGTCGTAGTAGGTGACTTTCCCTGTGCCATCCTCACCGCGAGCATCGTCACGGGTGATGGACGTGATGCGGACGTCGGGCAGTTGCAGATTCTTCAGGGCCGCATCGGGACGTACTGACGGTTCTACCAAGGTACTTACCGATATGCAGGCGACGATGATCATGATCAGTACGGCATAGGTTCTCATGTGATTTCCTCCCGAGTAGAATGTCGTGTTGCTGTCGTGTCAAAATTACTTCCAGAAAACCATTGTTTACTTAACCAACCTTTTCGGTATCATCAACAGTCCAGACTTGGATACCCGAATCCATCTCGCAGTTCAAACGCATTGGGCCGGAAGAAGCCTGATTTCCCCATGTTATCATCCAGCTTTCCGTTTGTACACGCACACCGTGTAGTGTACCAAGACATAGGTAACAGTTAAAGACAAAGATCGAAGTCCAGACGTAGTCTTTTAACATTGAGCATCTCCTTGGCTCTGTGCAGGGGTGTCTTGAAGTCGTGGGCGACGTTGGGACGTTCGAGATTGAAGCGGCGTAGATAGCGTTTGAACGCCGCCCTTTGCTGATGGAAATCTTTGAA
>Ga0180437_10002519_pt1 | contig 29026 bp, 26 predicted proteins | sample SS_ome_4_FD_132410 | JGI IMG/M metagenome (GOLD analysis project Ga0180437, IMG submission 132410) | Hypersaline lake sediment archaeal communities from the Salton Sea, California, USA - SS_3_D_1 metaG | ecosystem: Environmental > Aquatic > Non-marine Saline and Alkaline > Hypersaline >...
CGATATGCACATCGCTGGCCCTTTTTTGCACCGCCGTGAAAATGATGGAATTGACCAGTTTGATGATGGAATCGTCCTGATCAGCCAACTTTTCCACCGAGATCGCTTCCTCCTGATCCGCTCCATCCTTATCCACCACCTGCACGACGTATCCCTCGGTGGCATTCTTCAGCACCTGCAGCGCCGTCTCGCTGCGGCGCAGGGCCTCTTGGATGGAGCGCTCGGTCGCGGCATAGACCTCCACCTTCTTTCCCAGAAAGGACTCGATCGAATCGATGATGGCGATGTTGGAGGGATCGGCGATGGCGATCTGCACCACATCATCCTCTTCCTGCATGGGGATAAAATTGGAGCGATAGAGGAAATCGACCGGAAAAGACTGGATCAAGTCTCGATCCAGCGTGCGGTCGCCGAGATCGACATACGGAACGTTGTAGCGCCGGGCCAGTTGTTTAGCCGCGCCTTCTTCGGAAACAATGGCTTCGAATCCCTCAGCTCGATCTTTTTTCATCAACGCGCCACCTGAATGATGTTGAAAATGGGGTAATATACGGAAAACAGCATGATGGCCACCACCAGACCCATAACGATTATGATAACGGGAGTGAGCAGAGACACGAAGGTGTCGATCTTGGACTGAATCCGTTCGTCATAGACCTCAGCCACCTCCGACAGCATGCCCTCCAAGTTGGCGGAGGATTCACCGATCCGGATCATATCCAGAGCCAGGGGAGTAAAAAAGCCGGATTGATCCAAGGAATCGGTCAGGTTTTCCCCGTTTTTTATACGATCGGCCAGGTCCTGCAGGCGGCTCATGAGATATCGGTTGGGTATCGCCCGGCGGGCGATGCCGATGGCGGACAGCAGCGATATGCCGCCTTCCAAAAGGAGTCCCAATGTCCGGCTGAAGAGAGCGATCGCCGATTCGATCCACACCGCCCGGGCGTAGGGAACCCTCAGCTTCAACCAGTCCAGCCATATGCGCGATCTTTCACTGCGGCGCATCTGTATCCATACGCCCAGGAGCAGTGCAATCGCTCCTAACACGACATAGAAATAGCGCTGCATGAGATGGGAAAATCCGACCAGCAGGTTCGTGACGGCAGGGAGGTCCTCATGAAAATCCGCATAAAAATCAGCGAACCGCGGGATGACGAAATTGACCAGCACAGTCAGGAGGATAAAGGAAAAGACCAGCAGCAGGGTGGGATAGGTGAGTGCGGTCTTGATCTGTGACCTGGTTCGCGCCAGGGTTCTTTGGTAGATGATGTGGCGCCCGATGGTCTCCGCCAGGTTGCCGCTCCGTTCGCCGGCCATCAGCGACGCGATATACACGGTGGAGAACAGGGACCCCTGCCCGGAGAAAGCCTCAGAGAGGGATTTGCCGGCTCGAATATCGTTCTCCACCCGCATCAGCACCTCTTTGAAGTGAACGTTATTCACCCTTCCGATGATGATTTCGATGCTTTTCAAAATGGGATAGCCCGCCCGGATCAAGGCCACCAGCTCCTGGTTGAACATGATGAATTCTTTGTCCTTGATCTTTTTCTCAAACGGAACGGTGGGGATGGAGAGCCGCTTCCAGTCCCGCTTGACGGAAAGGATGCAATAGCCCGCCGATTCGAAATGTTTGCGGCATTCTTCCAGAGACGGCGCGAGGTAACTCTGGGTGATGACCTCGCCCCCCTCGGTAGCAAGGCGGCATTGGAAATAGGGCATTCTTTCTCTTTTTTTGATATACTAAATCACCACTCATTTATAGGGTAGAATCCCTAATTTGTCAATCCTGACCGCTTCCGCCGGATAGGCACACCGGTCTCCGGCGGGTTCGGCGGAAGCCAGTTGGTTTAGTCGCATCCATGCCCCAAAGTTGGCCGCAGGGGATAAATATCATCCGCAACGCCTAGCCGCGCTGAGGGCTCCGCCTGCAAAATCATTTCGATTATCCCGATTCCAGTGACCGGCGCTGGTGAGGCGGAACCTGAAACGTCAATCTCCCCCGGGCCGTATTGACAAAATCAGGGGAAAGATATAACTTTTAGACGTGAAAAAGCCTGCATACGCCCTGATCGGGTGCCTGATTTTGACCTGGGTGTTGACTTCTGCACTGGCACCGCTTCTCCTGTCCAGCGGCTCGGCGAGCCGCACCTCGATCGCGCTTCCCGAGACCCGCCTTATCCAGGACGACTACATGAGCGCCCTGCTGGCGCGCAACGCCGACCCGCTGGGCCTGAAAGAGAATCCGGAGCTGCAAAGGCTTTTGAGCCAGCCCTCCATAAAGTGGGCGGTTCGCAGCAAGCGGAAACATATTTTAAACTGACCGAGGTATCTACATATATTTTTTGACCAAATGATTCAATTTTTTGGATCCGACAGCCCGGGCCGATCGCGATGAACCGCAGACTCATCCTCCTCACCATCCTGCCCATATTGCTGCTTTTGGGACTGGGCGGGCTGAATATCTACCGCCGCATCATCTGGAAGGAACCTTCGGACGGGGTGGTGTGGAAGCAGAAAGGCAGGGGCCTGACCGCCATCCATGTGGAAGAGTTGAGCCCGGCACACCTGCGCGGCATCCGCAAGGGCGACATCCTCGACTTCCTGATCATCAACGAACAGCGCCGCGACGTGCGGACCCCCATCGACGTGTCCAAAGCCCTATGGGAAGCGCATACGCTCAACCAACGCATCACGTATGAGATCGCTCGAGAAGGAGAGACGCTGACGCCGTCCTTTTTCATCGGGCAGGAGGGGACGGATCTGCTCTACTATTACCTGGCCCTGGTCGGGCTGACCACCCTGATTATCGCCGTCATGGTCTTCCTCACGTCAACGCCCAAACATCCCTTCACTCTGCCCTATATCTTTTTTTTATTGGTTTCCCTGTCCTTCTACGGTTATCACATTTTCTCCCCCACCGGTCAAATGGACCTGCTGGACACCACCTTCTTCTGGTTGGACAGGCTGTCTTTCCTGATCTTTCCTCCCCTGTTGCTCCATTTCTTCATCATATTTCCCCGGCGAAAAAAAATTTTCCGCCAACACAAGACCTCGGTCAATATCCTGTACCTGCCGGCCGGCATCCTCCTCCTATCCAAACTGTTTATCCATCTGCCGAACGTCCTGCGTCTCAACGACGGATTCATCATCCGATTCTACTCGACCTCCGAGAAGCTCGATCTCCTGCATTTCGCCCTCTATTCTCTGGTGGCCTTCGGGGTCATCTTCCTCGATAACATCAAGGTGTCTCAGATCGTGATGAAAAGGCAGCTCAAATGGATCGTATACGGACTGGGAATTGGCCTGCTGCCCTTCACATTCTTCTACATCGCTCCCTATCTGCTCGATCAGACACCGATCCGGGTGGCGGAATTTACCGTCATCCTCCAGGCTTTGGTTCCACTCACCTTCGCCTATTCCATCTCCCGCTACCGGCTGCTCGATATCGAGGTCATCCTGCGCAAGGCCGTCCCGCTGATCTTCTCCTATGTGGTCATCGCCTTGCTGTACTTCATCGTGAGTTCTCAAACCAGCATCTTCCCCGAGAACCAATTCAATGTGCTGGTGCTCGGGGTGCTGGCCATCATCCTGGGCGCGACCCTCTACACCCCCATCAAAAAGCTCTTTCAAGCCCTGGTGGACCGGGTGATCTATCGACGAAGCTACAAATACCGAAAGACCCTCCTTACCATCAGCCAGGAGTTGAGCCGAGAGCGCGACCTGGAAAGGCTCGCGCAATCTCTGTTGGAAAACATCGCCTTTGCCCTTTCCCTTCAGTACATCGCCCTGTTGTTGCCCGTGAGCGGTAAGCAGAGGACATTCTTTATCCTGGAAGCCCGAGGCATCGATGCGGCCAAGAATATCCGCCTGACTCTGGACCGAGATCTGTACCAATATCTCTTGGGAGCCGATTATCTCTCGGAAGATTCGCTGGGTGATCGCAGGGAGCTGCAAAAAAAGTTCCACAGCCTGGCGTCTTTCCGCTTCTTTCATATCATGCCGATCCGAGTGGAGGACAAGCTGATCGGCTGTTTGGCCATGGGCAAAAAATTCGACGGCACCCTGCTCAATTCCGAGGATTGGGTTCTGCTCATGACCATCTCCTCCCCCATCGCCCTGGCGCTGGAAAACGCCTATCTTTACAACCAGGCTCACATCCGGGCCATGGAGCTCGAGCGCCTCAAGGATTACAGTGAAAACATCATCGAAAGCTTGACGGTCGGGGTGGTGGTCCTGGACCAGAAGGGGAAAATCATCGGATGGAACCGTGTCATGCAGGACATCTTCGGCAAGCCGCAAGACGAGGTGATGGAAAAGAGCCTCATCGAAGTAGTGGGGGAGAGCAATTTCCAAGCCATCTTCCCGCCCGACACCCAAAAAGACTTTCGGCTCATGAGCGAGATAAGCATGTCGGTGCCGAAAGGAAAGTCCAAGATCTTCGATATCGTCAAAACCCCACTGCGGGACAACCAGATGAATCCCTACGGAACCATCATCGTATTCGAAGACACCACCGAAAAGACTTCGCTTCAGCAGCAGCTGGTCACGTCCGAAAAATTGGCATCGGTGGGCCTGCTCTCAGCCGGAGTCGCCCATGAGATCAATACCCCTCTCACCGGCATCTCCAGCTACGTCCAGATGCTGCAGAAAAAGCTGGCTGACTCACCCCATTCAGCCATCTTGGACAAGATCGAAGTCCAGACCGACCGCGTGGCCAAGATCGTCAAGAGTCTCCTAAACTTCGCCCGCAATCCCTCGGAATCCATGTTCTGCCAGATCGATCTCAAGGAAAGCATCCAGGGTATCATCGCCCTGATCGATTACAAGCTCAAGAACATGAACATATCACTGGAGTTGGAACTCGGATCCGTCAAGCCGATATGGGCCCAGGGAGAGCAGATCCAACAGGTATTCATCAACATCATTTTGAATGCCATCGATGCCATGCCCAAAGGCGGCACACTGCGCATCACACTATCCCAGGACGACCATGCGGCGGTGGTCCGGATCCGTGACACCGGAACCGGGATCAGTCGACAGCATTTAGCCCATATATTCGATCCTTTTTTCACCACCAAAGGTATCGGCAAGGGAACCGGATTGGGTTTGTCCATCAGCTATGCCATCATCAAGGCGCATGAAGGGCACATTTCGGTGGAGAGCGAGCGCGGAAGAGGCACCCTGTTCACCATCTCCATCCCCATGAATCTGGATAAAAAAGAGCAAGACAAATCGCTGATTAATTGAGAGAACCATGGCAAACAAAGGCAAGATCCATATCATTGACGATGAACCCATCATTCACGAAGTCCTCGGCGAACTCCTCGCATCCGAGGGATATGAATGGGAGAGCTCATCGGGGGGAGAGGAAGCCTTGGAAAAGGCGGCTTCACGGGCCGTCGACCTTACTCTCCTTGATCTGCTGATGCCGGGGATGGACGGTCTCGAAGTCCTGCACCGCATCAAAAAGGCCGATCCCCGCGCCGTGGTGATCATCATCACTGCCTATGCTTCGGTGGAATCCGCCATCGAAGCCATGAAGTGCGGGGGCTTCGATTATGTCCAAAAGCCCTTCAAGCACGATGAGCTGCTTCTGACTATCGAACGGGCGCTGTTGCACAAACGTCTGCAGGAGGAAAACCTCCGCCTTAAAGACGAACTGCAACACAAGTTCCGTTTCGAGAACATCATCGGAAAGAGCCAGCTCATGCAGAATGTGTTTGAGGTGATCAAGGCGGCCGCGCCCACCCGCAGTACCATCCTGATCCAAGGCGAAAGCGGGACGGGCAAAGAGCTGGTGGCCCACGCAATCCACCAAAACAGCGACCGGGCGAGCTTCCCTTTCATCACCGTGAACTCGGGAGCACTTCCTCCCGACCTGCTGGAGAGTCACCTGTTCGGCCATGTAAAGGGAGCCTTCACCGGGGCATCAAGCTTGAAAAAAGGCCTGTTCGAGGCGGCTGATCGAGGGAGCATATTCTTCGATGAGATATCGGCCGTGGGACTGGAAACTCAGGCTAAGCTGCTCAGGGTCATGCAGGAAAGGGAATTCATGCGGTTGGGAGGCACTTCGACCATCAAAGTGGATGTGCGTGTCATCGCCGCCACCAATACGGAATTAGAAGGCTTGATCAAAAGAAAGGCCTTCCGTGAAGACCTTTTTTACCGGCTCAATGTGATCAAGCTGGAACTTCCCCCGTTGCGCGACCGCCCCGAGGACATCCCGCTGCTGGTCAGGCATTTTCTCGAGAAGTACAGTCAAGAGAACAACAAAACGATAGAAGGAGTGGCCGACGACGTCATGGCCATCCTGCAGGAATATTCCTGGCCGGGAAACATTCGGGAGTTGGAGAATCTGATCGAACGGGCCGTAGTATTGAGCAAGGAGAGAGTCATCACCCGTGAAAACCTGCCCTCTTTTCTGCTCACCCGGCGAAAAGGCGATCAGGACGGGGCAGCCGCTCCGCGAAGTCTGCGACTCAAGGATCAAATCCATTCGTTTCAAAAACGGGCCATCACCGACGCCCTGCGCCGCTCTAAAGGTGTCCAGACCAAGGCGGCCGCGCTTTTAGGAGTCAAGCCCACAACCCTCAATGAGATGATCAAACGCCTGTCCATCGACGTCAATCATCTGGCCGATTAGTCCATCATCGGAGAACCGATCTGCCGGAACCTCACGACAAGGGCGGGAGCCGTGGGGCACTATCTGACGTTGAATTTTCCGGGGACGGACTTTTCCGGATTGAACTTGATCTTTTCCGGCCGGTGGCCGGTCGTGAATTCGGTCTCCACTGCCTGCTTATCGACCAAGATCATGCGGCGCATATCCTTTCCGTTCTCCCTCCAGGTTACCCAGAGCGGGAACACAAATCGGTATCCGGTTTGAAACACCCGCACCTTCAACCGGTATCCTTCGGGTGAGGATTGCAGGGAATGTGAGACCTGAATCTCGGGCAGGAGGTAGGAATTGAACCACATCTCAAAGAATGTTTCCAGGTCCAGCGAAGTGATGTCATCAAATGCGCTGAAAAAATCTCCGGTGCTGGCCACATCGTAGCGGTGGAGATTGAAGAACCGTCTGATCCTGGCGAAGAATTCGTCATCCCCTAGGAGTTCTCGCAACATATTCAGCACCAAGGAAGTTTTGTTGTAGACGATGGTCTGATAGGCTTCGAAATTGGTGTAGCTGATGCGCGAACCCATGGTGATAGCACCCCATTTCGATCGTTTGACGGTATCCTTGGAGAACCTTTCCAGGATCTGGGAGAAGGCCTTCTCGCCGTGGTGGTGCCGGATAAAAAGAATGGCGGCGAACTGCGCCATCCCCTCGCTGAGCCATTGATCGCGGTAGGTATCCCATGCCATCCCCTGGCCCCACCATTGGTGCGCGACCTCGTGGGCCATAAAATACTCCTTCCAGCGGGAAAGATTCACCGGGCTATCGGGATTGGGACGGATGCCCTGGTTGATGATATCCGGCAGATCGTTCAAAACGATAAAGGACGCGGGGCTGTGGCCCCCGGCGGCCGACCAGACACGGCGGACAAGATCCAACTTCTCAAACGGAAATTCCCCGAAGATCGATCGGTAATATTCAATGATCCGGCGAGCTCCGGTGAAGAGATCCCAATCCGCGGCCAAAGTCTGTGAGCCTCGATAATATGTCAAGGGAAAAGGTGCCGCGGCCTCTTCCCGAAGGGAGAACTTGCCCACCACAAAGGAGAGGTATTTGACAGGGCTTTGGGTCTGGTAGGTGTGGACCGCGTTCCCCAGCTTGCCCACATCCTCCACATCCTCCAGGTTCCGCATGTGATATCGCTCCACCAGGCCTCCATTGGAGATCACCTGATAATCAGGAGGAGTTATGAATTTAATCCGCGCGGTGAAGTAATCCACATCATCCGGCGCAGGATACCACAGAGACGAGTGGCTATAGAGTAGGGTATCGAGACGGAGATCGGTTAGGAGGTATTTCTGGTCGATCTGGCCGGGGGCGACGGCATCGACGATCACGGGAGGCGGCTCGATCCGTCCCCGGTAGAAAATTTCTATGGAGGTGCGTTGGCCGCGGCCGACAGGCCGGAGGAAATGGATATAGACGGCCTTGCGCAGGTTGTCCTCCGTATAGTAGAGGCTACGATGATCGCTGTCGGAGATGCGCAGGATCTCGAGATCCGGATTCAGCTTGAGTTTGAGGCTGTCCAGCCGGCCCACCTGGCTCTCCACCTCCACCCTGGCCATGCCGGCAAAATAACGCTGATTGGGCCTGAAATCGATATCGATGTTATAATCGAGGACGTCGAATTTCTGCCCGAAGGTGATGAACATCTCTCTCTGCCCGTCATCCGACTGGGGAGAATAGAGATTAAGGATTCTTTCCTCTTTCCATTGGTAGAAGTTGATCTCTTCTTTAGCAAAGGGCGAATAGACATAGGTGGCGTCTTCTACCTTTCTCCCTTTGAACTCGAAAACCGCCTCTCTCCCTTGAGGTAAGACGGAGAGATATTCGTTGTCCAATGAATTGCGCACCGTAAATGAGCGGGAATAGTGTTTGACGAACATCGAATAGGCCTTGTTTATCTCGGCCTGTGTCGCGCCCTCGCCCCCCTCTGGATCAGGGACGATGTGGATATTCTCGCGGGAGAAGGACGGAGAAAAGCGCAGGTAGACGTATTCCAGCCGGTCCTCCAGGTATTCCTTGTCGAATATCAGCTCCAGCTGGTGTTGTTCCCGGGGATGCGAGGGAGAGAAGTTCAATCGCCCTTTTCCGATCACGATCATGGCGGTATCCAGCTCCGGGATGTTGTCATAAAAACAAAGGGCATCTTCGAAGCTGATGTGTATATCTTCGTGCCGGATATCCACTGTCCGAGCCCGCACGGTACGATCGGACGGAAGTCTGATCCGATACAGCACCCGCGGCTCTCCGATGCTGTCCCGCCGATGGATCGCCCAATCCGACTCCTCAGGTCTTATATCCAAACGCCAGAGGTCCATCATGACCGATGACGGATTCTGAAACAACACATGCAGGAACACCATGAAGCCAAGTTCGTTTTGCTCCTGCACCGCAGCCGTGTAGACCGCCAGCGAATCCATGTCGAAGTCGTCGAACATACTCCTGATACGGGACTCTTCCCGCATACGGATGGCAGGTATCAGGGAATCGAAATAGGTGGGAAAATCATTGGTCTGGAGAGATGTCTTGATCCGATCGACGAAGGCATTTATATCCGGAGCCGGCCGTTGAGAGGCCTGGGAAACGAGGGGCAGGCTGCGGAGCAGAATAAGAAAGGCAGACAGGAGAATGTTTTTCTTCACTTCAATACGTACGAATTATGTGGACTTTAGGTTACTATTATAGCAGAAACCCCTTCACCCGACCACGCCTGCCGACCCGCCCCCTCAACCTTCCCACCCTACCTCCAGCTATAGAACCATCAGCACTCCTGCCGATCCGCCCCCTCAACCTTCCCACCCTGCCTGCCGTCTGAACGCGACTCGCCGCGCTGACCCTGAGCCGGATGATCCATCCTTGAATTATCGGATCTCATCTGCCGGGATGTCAAAGGCGCACGAACGACAACACCGGCGCGTGAAATCAGACCGGAATCCGTCGTTCCTCTTTGACAACGTTGAGTACCAGATGAGTGACGGAGCGATCCACATTCTCCAACGACAGAAGGCCCTTGATGAAATCGTTCAGATCCTCTCGGTCTCGAAAGTAGCCGATCACCACCGAATCCCACTCCCCGGTAATGTCGTAGACCGCAGCTATGCGCGGGTCCTGTGCGATTTGGTTCTGGGCATCCAAAAGCCTTCCTTTCGATATGCGCAAGGCTATGATGGCGATCACGGACAGCCCGACATACTCCAGGTCAATCACCGGGATATATCCCTTTATGACCCCGGCTTCCTCGCATTTTTTAACCCGGTGGATGACCGCCGTCACCGAAGTCCCCACCTCTTTCGCCACCTCCCGGAAGCTCTTGCGCGCATTTTGATTGAGTGCGCGGATGATCCTTCTATCCAACTCATCGAGCATGACAAGCCTCCGACATTCGTCACATTCTTATTATATTATCTTTACATATGTCACATAAACATGATATTTTCTTGACATATATATCATGATGCATAGAAGATCTCAACAATAACATCTCAGGTGAAGACATGAAGCATACAGACCACGCAGAATTGAAAGGCTCTGGATTCGCCAGCTCCGAAGAGGTCCTCGAAACCTGCCGGCATCCCGGCTGCCGCATCGAATTCGTGCGCATCATATTTCCCGATATTCTGGGCCGACACATGGATTTTTCCATCCCCGTGGACGAGCTGGACAAAGCCTTAGGGGAAGGAAAGGGATTCGACGGATCTTCGGTGGAAGGTTTCGTGCGTATCGAGGAAAGCGACCTGGTGATCAAGCCGGACCCGCGGACGTTTCGGGTGCTGCCGTGGCTCTATCGCGGCTTTGAGGACCGAATGCAATGGCGGGAAGCGATCATGTTCGGAGACATCCTCACCCCCGAGGGCCAGCCGTATGAAGGGGACTCCCGTTACGTGCTCAAAAGGGTGCTGGAAAACGGTCGGAAAGAATTCGGCATCGACGACATCAAGGTGGGGCCGGAACTGGAATTCTTTATCTTTCCCGAAAAGACTCAGGCCATCCCGCTGGATGAGGGCGGATATTTCTTCGGTGGCCGCCACGGGGAGATCCGCAAAGAGATTCAGCTGCGTTTGAAAAGAATAGGGATCGAGTCGGAATACGATCATCATGAAGTGGCCCACGGTCAGCATGAGGTGGATCTCAAATATTTGAGTGCGCTCGAGATGGCGGATGTGTGCATGATCTTCCGTTATATGGTGAAGAAAGTGGCCCGCATGCACGGCCTATATGCCACGTTCATGCCCAAACCTCTGAACGGCCAGAACGGAAGCGGCATGCATGTCCACCAGTCGCTGTGGTCTAAGGGAAAGAACCTATTCTTTCAGCCTGATGAAGACTATCACCTTTCCGACACCGCCCGCCGCTACGTGGCCGGGTTGATCACCCACGCCCAGGAAATCTCGGCCGTCTTCTGCCAATGGATCAACTCCTACAAGCGGCTGATCGAAGGATACGAAGCCCCGGTCTATGTGGCATGGGGGCAGCGCAACCGATCCGCCTACATCCGGATTCCGGAATATCAGCCCGGCAAAGAACACGCCACCAGGATCGAGCTGCGTTCGCCCGATCCGGCCTGCAATATGTACCTGGCGTTCGCGGTGATGTTCGCCGCCGGGATGCAGGGCATCGCCGGGAATTACACCCTGCCCGATCCGGTGGAGGAGAATATCTACGAAATGAGCAATTCCCGCCAGAAAAAGCTGAACATAAAAATCCTCCCCGCCAACCTCGAACGGGCCATCCTAGCGATGGAAAATAGCGCCTGGCTGGAGGAGGCTCTGGGGACACACGTGTTTAAGACCTTTATCGCCAACAAACGGTGGGAGGTGGAGGACTACGGCAAAAACGTCTCACGGGAATACGATAAACAGGTCTCCGATTTCGAGATTCAAAAATACCTTCCGTTCCTTTAGGTCTGGGAGCTTCGGTGCTTTACCCCAACCACAAGATATGCTATAAATGATCCTGACACACCATGAATATCGCGCTCATCGCCACTCAGCTCATCGTGATCCTCTTTGCCATCACCATCCATGAGGCCGCACACGGCTGGGCGGCCAACCGGCTCGGCGACCCCACCGCCATGGTTCTGGGCAGGGTGACCTTAAATCCGGCCGCCCATATCGATCCCATCGGCACCATACTGCTCCCCCTGCTCATGGTCATCATGCGGGCGCCTCCGTTCGGATGGGCCAAGCCGGTTCCCGTCAATCCCCTCAATCTCAAGAATCCCCGAAAAGACAACCTGCTGATCTCGGCGGCCGGCCCCCTGTCCAACATCTCGGCGGCCATCCTGGCCGGCATCCTCCTCAAGATCATCATGGCCCTCCGACCCAGCACCATCACTTCCCTTTATTCCGCCCTGCGGGGAGGCGGTTTTTCCCCTGGATTCCACCCCATCGAGATTCTGGCCCTCATCCTCTTCTGGACGGTTTTTCTGAACGTGTTTCTTGCCGCCTTCAATCTGATCCCCATCCCTCCTTTGGACGGCAGCGGAATCTTGATCGGCCTGGTCTCGGAGGAAGCCGCACAGAAGGTGGAACAGCTGCGTCCGTTCGGCTTCATCATTGTCCTCGGCCTGCTCTGGCTCGGGATCCTGGATATCATCCTGCGCCCCATTTGGGCCGTCATCTGGCTCCTGTTGTTCTGAGATGATGTCAATCAGCGCCCTTAACCTCGCGGCCCGATCCATCGATCTTCGGCACATGGCCCGGACGCCGCGCCTCGCCTTGCGACGGACGGCGCTTGAAACGAGAATCCGCTGATGGACGGCTCCCAGCCCTATCAAGTCAAGCTGGATGTCTTCCAGGGGCCTCTCGATCTGCTGCTTTTTCTCATTCGCAAGAAAAAACTCGATATCCATGACATCCCGATGGCCTTGATCACTCGGGAGTACCTCGAGTATTTGGAGCGAAAAGAGCAGATCAATTTGGAACGGGAAGCCGAATTTCTTCTTATCGCAGCCCTCCTCATTCACATCAAGTCGCAGATGCTGCTTCCCCGTGAGACCGTTGTCGATGAGGATACCGATCCGCGACAGACGCTGGTGGACCGGCTGCTCGACCATCAGAAGATCAAAGCCGCCTGCGCCATTCTCCGCACCAAAGAAAACGATCAGATGTTGACCTGGCAGCGCGGTTTTCTTCCTCCTCTGGAGCCTTTGGACGAGTTGGAATTCATCGAGGTCTCCTTGTTCGACCTGGCAGAGGTCTTTTATTCCATCATGCAGAAGCGTAAGCAGGAAGACGTAAAAATCATCCCCGGCAAGGACTTCTCGGTAAAAGCGAAGATGGATGAGATCGTCCAGTATCTCAAGGTGCACGGACATCTGGACTACATGGACTATTTTGATCGGCAGTCCTCGCTGGAAGAGGCCTTGTTTTCGTTTCTATGCCTCTTGGAACTCATCAAGACTCGAATTATCATCGCCGTTCAAGAAAGCCTGTTCAGCCCCATCCAGATCTGGTTGCGACAAAAGGAGTCATCGTCATGACGGCGGTTTTGAAGAGTATCATCGAGTCCTTGATCTTCGTCTCTCAGGAGCCGATAGGCCTGGAAAAACTGAAGGCCATCCTCGACGATTTCCCCCCCGCCGATGTGGAGGATGCGGTGCAGGAGCTGGAAGAAAGCTATTCGAAGAACCAGAGCGGAATCCAGCTCCAGCGCTCCGCCGGCGGGCTGTTGTTCGTCACCGAACCGGCGTGCGATCCCTGGGTCAAGAAAATGCTGCATATGGACAAGAAGGGCCGCCTGTCTTCAGCAGCCCTGGAGACCCTTTCCATCATCGCCTACCACCAGCCCGTGACCCTGGCCGAGATCTCTGCCCTGCGAGGTGTCGATGCAACCCATTCCTTGAAAACCCTGCTGCTGAAGCGGCTGGTCAAGATCACCGGACGCAAACGGAGCCCGGGAAAGCCGCTTATCTACCGCACGTCAAACAAATTTCTGTCGTATTTCGGGCTGAACAGCCTCAAGGATCTTCCTACGCGGGAAGAGATCGAAACCCTACTGGAGGAAGAGAGAGAGGCAGGGTGAATAAGCGGGCACGGCCCTGGCTGCTAAGCCTTGTGCTGGCGGTCATGACTTGTCATAAAGGGCCGGATTCAAGCCCTCCGGAGGATCCACACATGCCTTATGACACCATCGCCCGCCAGGGTATGGTGGTGGCGGCCCACCCATTAGCAGCTCGGGCAGGACTGGACGTGCTGAAGCGAGGAGGAAATGCGGTGGATGCCGCCGTCGCCACGGCTCTGGCGCTCAACGCCGCCGAACCTTTTGCTTCAGGCATCGGAGGCGGCGGATTTATGGTGATCCACCTGGTCCGAGACCACCGGACGACGGTGATCAATTATCGAGAGAAGGCGCCGGCTGCCGCTCGGCCCGAGATGTTCAACGTAGCCGGCCAAGCCGACCGGAAGCTGAGCCGCACGCATGGACTAGCCGTGGCGGTCCCCGGAGCCTTGGCCGGCTGGACCTATGCCCTGGAAGCCTATGGGAGCTGGCCTCTGGCCGAGTTGATTCAAGGGGCGGTGGCCATCGCCGAACAAGGCTTCCCGGTCAGCACCAGCTTCAGCAAGATCAACAAAGACGAATACGAAAAGCTGATCCTCAATGCCGGCGAGGACAGCTGCTACCTTAACCAATCGTTCCCCTATGAGCCGGGAGATGTTTTCCGTAATCCGGAGCTGGCACGGTTATTCCGCCGGCTGGCGGTCCGTGGCCCGGAGGACTTTTATGCCGGGGAAACGGCTGCCAAAATCGTGCGAGCCGTTCAAGCCAAGGGCGGAATATTGACACGAGAGGACTTGGCCGCTTATCGGCCGGTGGAACATGCCCCCCTGACCGGAACCTTTCGGGACTACACCCTCTACAGCACGCTCCCTCCTTCGTGTGGAGGGATTCACACCCTGCAGCTGCTCAATATCGTCGAGAATTGGCCTCTGACCGATTGGCAACACAACAGTCCCGAATACCTCCATCACCTGGCCGAAGCCTTCCGCTTCGTTTTCGCCGACAAAGCCCGTCACATGGGGGATCCCGATTTCATTTCCGTCCCCATATCACAGTTGATCTCCAAAGCTTATGCCCGCCAGATCGCCGAACGAATTCAATCCGGCCGCCCGGCCGGAGATTACCCGGCCGGAGCGTTTGGCCAGGGGCAGGACAAAGAGGATAGCGCCAACACCACTCACCTGTGCGTGGTGGACAAGGACGGCAATATCGTATCCTTGACCCAGTCCATCAACCATTTTTTCGGTTCCGGCATCGTGCCGGAAGGAACCGGATTCTTGCTCAACAATCATATGGATGACTTTGACGGGGACCCGCGGTCGCCCAACGCCCCGGGGCCCAACAAAAGGCCGGTCAGCAACATGGGGCCGCTCCTCGTATTCCGGCGCGGACGGCCGGTCCTGGCCCTCGGTTCTCCGGGAGGAACCCGCATCTTTACCTCTTTGGCGCAGATCATTCTCAACATCACGGAGTTCCGGATGTCCTTGGACGAAGCCATCGAGGCTCCCCGGTTCTTTTCCCAATCGGTCGGGGGTAAGGGCCGCGTGATCGCGATGGAGAGCCGCATTCCGGAAGCCACCCGTGCGATCTTGGCCAGTTGGGGCCACGAGATAGACGTCCGCGACGCCTACGACAACTATTTCGGCGGAGCGCAGGGCATCCTGATAATGCCGGAACAGGGAGTCCTCGTCGGGGGGGCTGATTCCCGCCGCGACGGATTCGGGGCCGGATACCGCCCGTAGTCCGCCTTAATACCAGCCGCTCCCGCTCCCACTGTCCGGCAGGGGCGCCCCGGATGTTTCGGCGATGCCGAGCAATCGGATTGAGTTTTTCCCTTCTTTTGTTATATCATCCTTTCTCTTATAGATCTCTTAGAGCGAGAATCCAGCGACGCAAGGATGGCTCATGAACAACACGCTGTGCTGTTTCACCGTTTGCCTGGGACTTATATGCGGGTCCACGCTCGGTCTCCCTTACATGCAGGAAGCCGGGTTCGAGCAGCCGCTGCTGATAACGTCCGCCGGCCAAAGCGCCGAGGTCCGGCTGGCTTCGGTATTGGCCAAGCGTGCGGGCCTGCCCTTCACCCTAGCCCCGGCCGCCGGACCGGAGGATCTCAATCAGGCCGCAACCCTGGTGCTCTCGCTGGGCGCAAGCCTGAAAGGACTGGGAGCGGCAGGCCTTGACGTGCGGCAGGAAAAAGAACGGGTTTCGGCCCTGGTGGCTGCCGCCGGGGCTAAAAAAATTCCCGTCATCTGCCTCCATCTGGGAGGGGAGGCTCGCCGCGGACAACTTTCGGACGATTTCATTTCCACTTTCCTGCCGTATGCACGCCTGGCGATAGTGGTTAAATCCGGCAATCAAGACGGCCTTTTCACCCGACTCTGCCAACGGCACGGCATTCCTCTGATCGAGGTGCAACGGGTGGTGGATGCTCTGGAGCCGCTCAAAGGCGTTTTTCAGTAAGGGAGGATGTCCGGCGCGTGCCCGAGTATGCGGTTCTCCTGCTGATGGTCGCCGTTTTCGCGGCACTGGCCATGATCCTCAAGCTTCCCATCGGCCTCTCGCTGGTTGCGGCCGCTCTGGCCGGAGCCGTGCTGGGCGGCGAAGGAGTCCCCGTGCGTCACTTGGTCGAAGGAAGCTTCGGCTATTTTGACACCATCCTGATCATCATCACCGCCATGATCTACATGCAGGCGCTGCAGAGCTCAGGCATCTTGGATACGGTGGCCGCCCGGCTTTTGAAAGCCTTTTATCGAAGCCGGTTTTCCTTATTGATGGCGGTGATGGCAATCATCATGTTTCCGGGTATGATAACCGGATCGTCGACCGTAGCGGTTCTCAGCACCGGGTCTCTGGTGGCCCCGGTCCTGACGCGATTGGGCCTGTCCAAAGTAAAAGCTGCCGCCCTCATCGCCATGGCTGGGATCCTGGGAATGCTCGCACCTCCGGTCAATATCCTGGTCATGATAATGGGCGGGGGAGTGGATATGCCCTATGTGGGCCTCACGCTCCCATTGCTGATGCTGGTTATCCCGCTGGCCGTGATATTTGCGCTCTGGTTGGGCTATAAAGACATTCGGATCATAGACCGCACTCAAATGCTGGCGCTGCTTCCTCCGACCCTGGAGCGGAAATACCGCTTCCGCTTGTATCTGCCCCTAGCCGTGGTCTTCCTCCTTCTCATCGCCCAGAGCTTTCCGCAGCATTTTCTTCCCGATATCGGAATCCCGGCCATCTTCGGAGTGGGGAGCCTGGCATGCCTGAGAGGAGGCCGTCGTTTCAACCTTTTCTCAGCCACCCAAACCGCTCTGCGGGAGGCGATGCCCATTCTCGCCATCTTGGCGGGCGTGGGGATGTTCATCCAGATCATGACGCTGACCGGCGGACGCGGGTGGATCATTCTCTCGTTTCTCTCTCTCCCCCCGGCATTGTTGTATGCCGGTATCGGAACCAGCATGCCGCTCTTCGGAGCGGTCTCGGCCTATGGGTCGGCGTCCATCCTGGGTGTGCCCTTTATCCTGGCGCTCATCGATAAGAACGCCATCGTCACCTCCGCCGGATTGTCCGCGGTGGCCGGGTTGGGCGATCTGATGCCCCCGACGGCACTGGCGGGAATCTTTGCCGCCCAGGTCGTGGGAGAGGAGAATTACTTCAAGGTTCTCCGATATTGTTGGCTGCCCGCGCTCTGCGAACTCGCCGCGGGATTGGGCATGTTGCTTCTATCTCCATGGATCGCACGCTTATTGTAGGACCGCAATGGCGCTGATATATCATCTGATCGTGTTTTACATAACGCTGAATCTGGCGGTCTATCTCCTGCGAGAAAAAAGACTCCGCTGGCAGGCCAGCGCCGCAGTCGTCTTGGTCATGTTCTTGCTGCGCCTGTTCTTGATCAAGTGAGAATCCGGAATGTCGCCGACTGAAGGGAAAGAAAAAGGAGGCCGGAGCCGGATCTGGAGACGGCGGAAGACCGATGAGGGCCGCATGAACAGGGCCGTACCCCGTCGATCCACTGGGAGGGGAGTGCTTCTTTTGATCGCGGCCGCAGCAGTGGCCGTGATGTCCGGGATCGATTTCCGTTCTCTCCACCGGGGCGACCCTCTTTATCCGCCTGACAGCCTCTCACGGCACCGTCACCTGAGCGATTATTTCCCCCGACTCCGGCACACCGCCGGAGACACCGATGTCTATATCTTCGAGGGCGAAAAACCGGGCGGCCATCTTCTCATCCTGGGGGGAACTCATCCCAACGAACCGGCCGGATTCATCGCAACGGTGGTGCTGCTGGAAAACACCCGTGTTGCCCGGGGGAAGGTGGTGATCGTTCCCCAGGCCAACCGCAGCGGATTCACCCACAACGATCCCTTCGAGGGGAATCCACAGCGTTTTGCCATTCCCACCGGCGCCGGAGAAAGGTGGTTCCGCTATGGGTCCCGCTTGACCAATCCCGTGCATCAGTGGCCCGATCCCGCCCTCCACGTCAATCCTTCCGGACAGAAACTGGCGGGGGCCGAAGCCCGCAACCTGAACCGGAGCTATCCCGGCAGACGGGGGGGAGGACTTACGGAACAGGTGGCGTTCGCCGTAATGCAGCTCCTAGACCAGGAGAGAATCGATATGGCTGTGGATCTGCACGAAGCCGCACCTGAATATCCCGTCATCAATGCAATCGTGTTCCACAGCCGCAGCGCAGAGCTGGCGGCCATGACGCTCATGGAGCTTCAGTTGGCGGGTATGGATTTCCGACTGGAAGAATCTCCCCTCAACCTGCGCGGCTTGAGCCACCGGGAATGGGGCGACCATGCCGGCATTCATGCCTTTCTGCTCGAATCCGCCAACGCCTCACACGGCCGCCTTAAAGGAAGACCCTCCCAGGATCTGATTCTCTTGGGAAAGGATAAGAATTACGTGAAAGCCGCGGAACTGGGGAGGCTGTTTGTCTCCTTCGACGAGCGGGGAATCCCCCTAAAAGCTCGAGTCGCCCGCCATATTGCCGCGATCAAGTCCCTGCTGGTCGGCTGGGAACAGCTGCACCCGGATTTGGGCCTCACGGTCACGGGCTGGCCGGACGCCGGAGCCGTACGGGCGGACGGAATCGGACGTTTCCTACATCCCCCCCAATAGAGTGGTGTCTCTTGGCCGCGGACCCCGGAGCGGGGAAAGGGCTCATCGCAATAAAAAACCCTGCGAAAAATACCTATAGGGATTGGATTCGATGGGACGAGAGGCATCCCAAGGGAGTGTCGGTACGCCAACGGATTCAATCCTTCGGATTTATGTTGGAGGAATTCATAGAATCATGCTAAGTCGAGATTTTACCGATAGTTAAGTTGACAAAAGCGCGCCTCTCGTATAGTATATCGGTTCACTCTTCGATAGGGAGAGAATGTAAGAACAACCCGTGCTCCAGCACCAAAACACAAGGGAGACGATAGGTCAATGTCTGAGCTAAACAAAAACCCCAAGAAGGAAGAGCCTATTACGTCGGAAGACTATGCGAATCTGCTCGACAAATATCAATTCAAAGCCAGTGAGCTGGCCCCGGGAAAGCTGACCAAAGGGACGATCATCAAGGTCACCCCCACCCACGTCCTGGTGGATATTGGGTCCAAGTCCGAGGGTATCATCCCCTTCGAGGACTTCCAAAACAAGAAAGAGATGGAATCCCTAAAACCCGGCGACAAGATTGAGGCCATCTTGGAACGGCGCAATCTCAAAGAGGGCTATTTCATTCTCTCCAAACGGAGGGCCAACGCCATAAAGGCACTGGATAACCTGGAGAAAGCGTTTCATAACAACAACTGGATCATCGGAAAGGTGGCAGAGAAGATCAGGAACGGGTATACCGTCGACGTCGGGATCAACACGTTTCTGCCCGATTCCCATGCCGACGTCAAAATGGTTAAGGATCCCAAAAACCTGCTGGGCAAGCGCTACAAATTCAAGGTCATTAAATTCGACCGCAAATCGGAGAATGCCGTGCTGTCCCGAAGGCTCCTCTTGCAGGATGAGAGGGAGAAGCGCAAGAAACAGGTCTTTTCCCAATTGGAAAAAGGCAAAACTTTCAAGGGCAAGATCAAATCCCTCACCAATTTCGGTGCCTTTGTCGATTTGGGAGGCATCGAAGGACTGCTCCACATCTCCGACATGTCCTGGGGAAAACTCAATCATCCCAGTGAACTCTTCGAAACCGGCAAGGAGATCGATGTCGTAGTGCTCGATTTTGATGAAAAAGAGGAAAAGATCTCCCTCGGCTACAAGCAACTGACTCCCGATCCCTGGGAAAACATTCTGGACCGGTATATGACCGGACAAAAAATCCCCGGCAAGGTCGTCAGCTTGACCGATTTCGGGGCGTTCGTGGAATTGGAAGAGGGTGTCGAAGGCTTGGTCCACATCTCGGATTTGACCTGGTCCAGAAAACTGGTTCATCCCAAGAAGGTCTTATCCCCGGGTGAAGAGGTTCTGGTCACCATCCTGGATATCAATCCGGAGACCAAGCGGATATCCCTGGGTTTAAAGCAGTCCACTCCTCATCCTCTGGAGGTCCTGCAGCAGACATACAGCCCCGGTGCCCGCGTCAAAGGGACCGTGACCAGCATCACCGACTTTGGCGCATTCCTGGAAGGGGAAAAGGGGATCGAAGGGCTCATTCATATCTCAGACATCAGTTGGAAAAAGATCAAACATCCCTCCGATGTGCTTAAGGTGGGGGATGAAGTGGAAGCCGTCATTCTCAACATCGACGTCAATAGACAGAAATTCTCGCTGGGCATCAAGCAGTTGGAAGGGGACATCTGGGAAGACTTCTTTAAGCGGCATAAAGTGGGCGACATGGTTAAGGTTAAAATCGTCCGGATCGCGAATTTCGGCGTATTTGTAGAGATCACGCCGGGGATCGAAGGAGTGGTGTTTTTATCGGAATTGGATGAGCGCAAGATCGAGGATCCCGGAGAAGTCTTTTCCGTAGGTGAGGAACGAAACGCCAAATTGATCAAGCTCAACCAGGTGGATAAAAAGATATCGTTGAGCTTTAGGCAGGCACAGCTGGACATGCAAAAAATGGAGTACCAAAAATACATGAGCAACCAAGATGACAGGATGACGCTGGGGGACCTCATGAAGGACCAGCTCAAGAACATTGAAGCCCCAAAACCAAAAAAAGGAGGAAAAAGATGATAAAGGCCGACCTGATCAACAAGATCGCTCAGGAAATGAGTATATCCAAACAGGAAGCCGAAACCGGCGTTAATCTGTTTTTCGAGACCATAAAGGACGCGCTCCAGAGAGGTGAAGAGATCGAACTGCGGGGATTCGGCAGTTTCCGGTTCCGCACACGGGGAGCGCGAGCCGGGCGTAACCCACGTACCGGCGCTCCGGTCAAGGTCCCTCCCAAAAAGGTGCTGTATTTCAAGCCCAGCAAAATCTTGAAGAACATGATCAACCGCTGATGGAATACATCAACGCCCCCTGGCGGGCCCAGTATGTCAAGAATGTCTTTAAAGCCAAAGGGTGTATATTCTGCGATGCCTTGAAAATCCGCGACGATCGGGAGGCCTTAATCCTGCACCGAGGAAAACACAACTTCGTAATCCTGAATAAATATCCGTACACTCCGGGACATATGATGATTGCACCCCTCAAGCACCTCGCTTCCCCGCAGTCGGCCACCAAGGCGGCGGCGCATGAAATGTGGGACATGCTGACCCGGTGCCTGAGCGCCCTCAAGCGGCAGTACCATCCCCAGGGCTTCAACACCGGAATGAATCTGGGCCAGTGCGCAGGAGCGGGCATCGCCGATCACTATCATATCCATGTCATTCCGCGCTGGCCCGGGGATTCGAACTTCATGCCTTTGATAGGCAAGGTTAAAGTGACGATCGAAACCTTGGACACCACGTTCGCGCATCTCCACCCGTATTTCAAGACCAGCACCTGAGTTAGACCCCTTTAAGATTGAGGCGACCATGAATTTTGAGCTGACGGAAGAACAAAGCATGCTTAGAGATATGATGCGTGATTTCACCCGCAACGAGATCGAACCGCAAGCGAAAGCGCTGGAGGAAAGACACGAGTTCCCGTCGGAGTTGGTCAAAAAGCTGGCGGAATTGGGAATCCTCGGGATCACCGTCCCGCCGCAGTACGGCGGAATCCAGACCGATCATCTTTCGCTCATCCTCGCGATAGAGGAAATCAGCCGGGCCATGCCCTCCCTGGGTGTCATCCTTTCCGTCCACTGCTCTCTCTTTTGTCATGCCGTCGAAAGATACGGAAACGAGCAGATGAAGCAGCGATATCTCCCTCCTGCTGCGGCCGGCGAAATCTTGGGGGCCTTTTCACTCACGGAACCTGGAGCCGGGTCCGACATTTCCGCCATCAAGACGCTGGCCGTCCGCAAGGCCGGCGGATTTGTCCTCACCGGCGCCAAAGCCTGGGTCACCAACGGGAAGCACGCCGGAGCATATATCCTGTTCGCTAAGAGTGAGGTGGAATCGGGCCGGCCGAAGCTGAGCGCCTTTGTGGTGGACAGCGATACTCCCGGTCTGCGCGTGGAAAAGGTGGAGCAAAAGATGGGCCTGAATGCATCTCCTACCACCGATCTAGTGCTGGAAAACTGCGTGATCCCCGAAGAAAATCTTCTCGGCCGGGAAGGCACGGGCGCTTCCATCGCTCTGCAGTGTTTGGACTGTTCAAGGATCGGGATTGCCGCTCAATCGGTGGGCTTGGCACAGCGAGCCTTGGAGGAAGCGCTGGATTATTCCCGGCAGAGAGAGGCATTCGGACAGCCTCTGGCGGAGATTCAAGCCATACAGTTTATGCTGGCGGACATCGCCACCCTGGCAGACGCCTCCCGGTTGCTTGCCTATCGGGCGGCGTCTCTCTTGGACAGAGGCCGGCCCTTCGGGAAAGAGGCGGCCATGGCCAAGCTGTTTGCTTCCGAGGCGGCCAACAAGATCGCCTACCTGGCCCTGCAGATCCATGGCGGCTACGGATATTCCCGAGAGTTCCTGATCGAGCAGCTGTACCGAGATGCCCGGGTCCTGTCCATCTATGAGGGCACATCCGAAATCCAGCGCTTGGTCATCTCTCGATATTTGCTGAAAGAATAATCTTATAGAGGCATTCATATGTTAAAAAATATGCGCAAGAACGTTAAATCCCTGGCTCCAATCCTATGGTTCGTCATCCTCGCCTTTATCATCACCATATTTGTCGATTGGGGCGGGGCGGGACGGGTCCGGGGAGGTCAGAGCGCCACCATCATTGCGACCGTGGGCAAGGAAAAGATTCCGGTCGAGACTTACCTGGGAACTCTCCAGCAGCGGATCGAAGCCCTGCGCCAGCAGATGCCGGAATTGGATCAAAATTTCATCCAACAGCTCAACGTACCGCAGCAGGTGCTGGAGCAGGTCATCCAGCAGGCGCTTCTGATCCAAGTCGCCCGCGATATGGGTATTCAGGCCTCGGATTTCGAGATCCGCGAACGCGTCAAGAGCTACCCTGTATTCCAGCGTGACGGACGCTTTGTGGGATTCGATGAGTATCAACGCATCCTCAATATGAACCGAATGTCTGCCGCGGAATTTGAAGCCGGCCTACAGAATGACATCATCATCGAGAAGGTGGTCAAAGTGATCACCGCCGGTGTTACCGTCTCTGAGAACGAACTATGGGAGAACTACAAAAAGACCACCGAAAGTACTCGCCTGGAATACCTGATTATTCCGGAAGACAAGATGGAGCTGGCGCAGGAACCGACAACCGAAGCGCTCCAGGAATATTTCTCGTCCCACCAGGATGACTATCAAATCCCGGAAAAACGATCCGCCACCTATGTGTTTCTTAAATCGGAAGACCTGAAATCCGAGATACAACTCGAGGATGAGGAGATCGAGGAATATTACGAGGCGAATCAAGCCCAATTCGAGGAACCGGAGGCCGTCCGCGCCAGCCGTATTTTTCTGCCTATCGGAGATAAGGAAGCGGCTCAGGTGGCGGCGGAGATGAGCACGATCCGAGAACAGTTGCAACAAGGCGAGGATTTTGCATCCCTGGCCAAATCGGTCTCCCAGGACGAGAAGGCCGATCTCGGCGGAGACTGGGGAGAGTTTGAATGGAAACGGCTGGACCCGGAAGAGCAGAACATCATCGCGCAGCTCGAAGCGGGCGAGCTGTCGGAAGTCGTGGAGCTGAACGATGGGGCATCCTTGCTCAAAGTCACGGAAAAACGGCCCGCCGTACAGAAATCGCTGGAGGAGGTCAGGGATAACATTCAGAACATCCTGCTGGATCAGAAATCCCAGGAGATGGCCGAACAGAGGATCACGGAGTTGGAGCGGGAAGCCAGGCGGGGAGAAAGTCTGGCCCAGGCGGCCCAGGAACTGGGATTTCCTTCCCTTGACAGCGGGCTCTTAGCCGAGGGCGACACGATCCCTGATATCGACAGCTCCGGTTCGATCAGCCGTGCCTTGTTCGGCCTGCAGGACCTCGAGATCTCGGCACCGGTTTATACATATTCTGGGGTAGGATTGGCGCAGCTCCAAACGGTGGAACCGGCACGGCCCGCCACCTTCGCCGAAGCGGAAGATGAGGTCAAGGAAGACATGAATCTGGAACGAAAACGGCAGCTGGCACTGGAAAAGGCACAGGCCCTAGGAGCCGAGCTTCAGGCCCGCACATTCGAACAGGTGTCGGAGAGCCATGATCTTGAATACAAGACCGCTGAGGAGCACAAGCGCGAGCAGTATTTGAGCGTCGTCGGCGAAAACTCCGAGATCGACAACTTCGCATTCACGGCCCCGCTCAATACCGTCAGCGATCCCCTCCGCACCGCCAACGGCTATGTGCTGGTTCGGGTCCTCGACCGTACGGAAGTCACACGGGAGCAGTTCCAAGATAACGTGGATACGGAACGGGAAGGCCTGCTGGAACAGAAACGAAACCGTGTATTCGCCTCATTCTACAGCAAGCTCAGGGACGAAAAGAACGTCAAGCCCAATTACAGCCTTTTCTATCAAATCAACTCTGAGGTCCTGTCCTATTTCAACCGGTAAGCTGGCTCTCCATCTCCTGACCCTTTGACTAAGTCATAGAGCATGAGTCGAACGCGCTTTTCCATGGCGCCCCGAAAACGCGAAATGGTATGGGCAAAGTCGCGGCCGAGGTATTGGCTGATATACAGCGGCTTTCCCACCTGGACTTTGATGGTGCCCGGTGTGACCCAAGGCAAATGCGTCCCGTACATGGCGACCGGGACTAGGGGAACCTCCATGCCTTCGGTCCGGTACACATTGAAACAGAGAATGGCCGGCCCGCGGCGAAACGGGCTCATGTAGGGGTGCGAATCTCGGGGATTGATCCGGCCCCGTCCCTGAAGCAGAACTACAGCCCTCCCATCCTGGAGAAATTTTGCACATTCAAGGAGCACGTGCGATCGCCCCTTGAGGAGGTCGACGGGGATGCTGCCCACCGCTGCGATGTTATCGGCGATGAAATTGACGAAAGGGACCTTGAGGGGTCTCAAGGCGACATCCAGCAGCAGCCCGAACTCTTTCATATGGCGCTTGAGATGGATACGGATCAGGGAATGGAAGGCATTTCGGTTGAAGATCTGTTGATTGGCGGTAAAATGAATCTGCCGGGGGGCCATTAGAAACAGAACCGCGATATCCTTGTAACTCCCGATGTGATTGCCAACGATGACGGTCGGACCTTGGGAGGGAAGGTTATCCAATCCCTGGACCAGGACCTTCTTACCAAAAAGAGAAAACCGGCTCAGCTTCAAGACCTTGGGTTTCAGCCGAGCGAACTTTTTCCCATAGGCATCCATGGATCCGGGCCCTATTTTAACATTTTTCCAGGCCTTCTCCTAGCTTGTTTTGCCCTCGGTCACATTTTTTGCCGCCCGATATCCAACACCGCTGACCGGACAAGCCGTGCTGGGATCGGACTTGCATATTTCATCCAATTGGTTTTAATATGTGCCCGTGCCGTCCCAGACACGTTTGAGGAGGCTGCCATGCTACAGTTCTTGAGGGGAGGCGACATTTATGCCCCTGAGCCGCTCGGCATCCAGGATGTTGTATTGGCGGGTGAGAAGATCGCGGCCATAATCCAACCCGGATCGGCTCGCGTTTCAGGGCTTCCTTTCCATGACCGCGATTTTTCCGGCAAGACTTTGGTTCCGGGCTTCATCGACAATCATGTGCACATCCTGGGCGGCGGCGGCGAGGGTGGACCCGTCACGCGCGCTCCGGAGATCAAGCTGGAGACGATCATCGGCAGCGAGCGGCGTGACCACTCTGATCGGATGCCTGGGCACCGACGGCATCACCAGACACATGAGCTCGCTTCTGGCCAAGGCCAATGCCCTTGAACATGAAGGGATCACGACCTTCATCTTCACCGGATCCTACGAAATCCCCGTAAAGACGCTGACCGGATCCGTGAGATCCGATCTCGTGCTCATCGACAAAGTCATCGGAGCCGGAGAAGTCGCCGTATCCGATCACCGTTCCTCCCAACCCACCTTCGCCGAGTTCGCTCGCCTGGCGGCCGAGTGCCGGGTAGGGGGAATGCTGGGAGGAAAAGCCGGCATCCTCCACTGCCACTTGGGATCGGGTTCCCGTAAACTGGAGCTTCTGTTCCGTCTGCTGAAGGAAACGGAGATCCCGGCAACGCAGATCGTCCCCACCCATATCAACCGATCCCCCTCGCTTCTGGAAGAAGGGATCAATTTCATCGAACTCGGTGGGTATATAGACATGACGGCAGGTCCCGATCCGGATCCACCATCCGGGGAACATTTGAGTGTCGCGCAAAGCGTACACCTGTGCCGGGAAAGGCAGGCTTCCTTGTCTCGAATTAGCGTCAGCTCCGACAGCAACGGCAGCATGCCGGTGTTCGACGCCGAGGGTCGACTCACCGGTTTGACCATCGCGACCCAAGCCAGCCTCCTGGCGAACTTCCGTCATCTGATCTCAAGCGATGCAGCCACCATCCCTGAGGCCCTGAGGCTTTTCACCCTCAATCCAGCCGCCTGTTACCGTCTGATGGGTAAGGGCGAGATCAAAGCGGGGAATGATGCCGACTTGATCGCCTTCGACCGCGATTGGAACCTGACCGACGTTTTCGCCCGCGGCCGGGTCATGATGGTGGATGGCCATCTGCAGGCTGGAGGAACTTTTTCTGCCGTTTTGTGAAAGGGCCGAACGGATGAACGACACGTCTCCCCCTCAATCCCCACCCTCGCGGACAATCCGGTTTGGTATCGCAGTAATCCCGCTTCTGGCGATGGGTCTCCTATTGGGCATCGGATACGGCATCTATAAGATCCGCCCTCAGGTGCTGCTGATTGCAGCGGCATCCATCACCGGCAGTATGGGCTTCCTGTTGCGTTTCTCATGGAAAGAGATGGAAAAAGGGATCGTAGACGGTATTCATAAGGCAATGCCCGCCATCTTGATCATGCTCTGTATGGGTATCCTCATCGGTTCCTGGATCGCCAGCGGAACCATTCCCATGGTCATCTACTACGGCCTGAAACTCATTTCACCCAAATACTTCCTAGTCACGGCGTGCTTCGTTTGTTCCCTAACCTCCTTGGCTACCGGAACTTCCTGGGGGACCATCGGAACGCTGGGCGTGGCCTTCATCGGAATCGCCATGGGTCTGGGAATGCCGATGGGGCCGGCGGCTGGGGCCATCGTGGCCGGAGCCTATTTCGGAGACAAGATGTCGCCCTTCTCCGACGTGACCAACCTCGCTCCGGTGGCAGTGGGTTCGAACCTTTTCGATCATATCAGGCACATGCTGTGGTCGGCCACTCCCGCATGGCTGCTCGGGCTGCTGGTCTATTTTCTGGTGGGGCTACAATACGGCGACGCCCGGGTGGAGTCGCAAAGCATGGACCTGATCACGAACACCCTGCGGGAAAATTTCAGTTTCAATGCCCTGCTGCTGTTGCCCATGGCTATCGTGTTTTATTTCGCCTTCACCAAGAAGCCCACCATTCCCGGGATGCTTTTTTCGTCGTTTGCAGCGGGAGCTCTGGCGGTTGTTTTCCAAAAGGCGTCCATAACCGAGATCGCCGCCGCCGTCAACACCGGTTATGTGGCTTCGACCGGAGTGGAGCAGGTGGACAGCCTGATCTCACGAGGAGGCATGATGAGCATGATGGAAACCCAGCTGGTGGCGTTCACGGCCTTCAGTTTCGGGGGCATCATGCAGTCGACCGGTCTGCTCGCCGTAATACTGGACAAGGTGATGCGGTTCACCGACCGGATAGGGACCCTCGTGCTGACCTCCATCTCGGCAGCCATAATCACTGCCATGGTGACGGGAAGCTCCTACCTCTCCATGATCATACCGGCCGAGCTTCTGGCCCCGATATTCAAGCGTAAACAGCTGGCGGCCAAAAACCTATCCCGCATCGTGGAAGAGAGCGGGGCCATAATCGTCCCGCTGATCCCCTGGAGTATGGCCGGGGTATACATCACCGGGACCATCGGTGTCAGCACATTCGCTTATCTGCCCTGGGCGGTCATGAATTATGTCTCGGTGATCATCCTGGCTGTGTTCGGATTCACGGGATTCACAATGGCCCCCCGGATCCGGGAGGACGAGACGGAAATCGGCTCTTAGAGAGCGTTTCAGTCTTCCTCATCCACCTTGCCGAAAGCCTGCGTGAATTTATCGTGCGCCTCAGCTTTCTTCTTGCGGGCCAGCTCTGCGGTTGAGGAGAACTTACGGTCCATGGTTTCCTTTTTTTGCTTCTCGCGGGCCAATAGATCATCCAATGAACTCTTAGACTTTTCCGCTCGCTCCGATTTGACAACCTCCCGGCTTAGTGGATCGATCCAAAGGCGGGCACGGCAGCACGGGCAATGGATCGAAAAAAGGCCCTCTTCCTGATTCTCCATGATTGAGATTTTAAGCGAAAACGCCGGTTTTTGTCCATTATTTCGTTCACGTTGAATTCTTGTCATCCCTTGGACGGAGAGGGAAGAGGCGGGGCGGTGGGGATCATGGGTAGGAGCCCAATCAGAGGATTGATTTGGCGTTTGTGGCAGGCAGCCCGGGTACTTCAATGCGGTGCTTCTTGATGAGCTTGAACAGCCCCTGTCGACTCAGCCCGATCTCCTGGGCGGTGCGGGCCCGGTTGTAGTTAAACCGGTTGAGGGCCTGCCGAAGGAATCGTTTCTCGAACTCCGCTTTGGCTTTAAAGTAGGGTTCGCTGAAAAAAGCATTTAGGTTCATTTTCTTATATTGTTCGTTTCAGAGATTTTATCATCTTTGATTCTGTTTTTCTGCCTATCTCATTTTGTTCATGCCTTGTTGACCGCTGCC
>Ga0180437_10002521_pt1 | contig 29019 bp, 37 predicted proteins | sample SS_ome_4_FD_132410 | JGI IMG/M metagenome (GOLD analysis project Ga0180437, IMG submission 132410) | Hypersaline lake sediment archaeal communities from the Salton Sea, California, USA - SS_3_D_1 metaG | ecosystem: Environmental > Aquatic > Non-marine Saline and Alkaline > Hypersaline >...
CCTGTCACTCGACGTCGGCGGGGCAGCCAAGGACGCCGAGTTCGCTGCTGCGCAGTTGGACGGCCGAGAAGAGGAGGTCTGGGATCTGTTGACCAGGTCCTGGGGCAACTCGACCGAGTACGCCTTTATCTGTGTCGGTTTAGGTGGAGGCACTGGCTCGGGCCTTACACCACCGCTGATCGAGATCGCCCGCAAGTACATGGAATCCAACGGCCAACCTCCACGTGTTGGAGCAGTCCTGGCCTTACCAACGGTCGACGAGGGACAACTCATCGCCAGGAACGCCATCAACACGTTCCACACACTGTTGTCCATGCAGGCGAGCCCACTGATCATCATCGACAATGCCAAGGTCAACGAGCTGTATCGTCCGGCCATGTCCAAGCTACACTCAACTGCCAACACCAGCATCTCGCAGTTGTTCCACATGTTCAACATGCTGTGCGAGGCTCGTGGCAGCATCAGGACGTTCGACCGATCGGAGTTCGCTCAGTTGCTAGACGGTGGTGTAGTGGCTCTGGCCGCTGCGGCACTGGAAGAAGTCAACTCGCCGGCAGACTTGTCCACAGCGATCCGCGATCACCTGACCCAGAACGTGCTGGCCGAGGTGGATCTTCGCAAGGGCAAGGTCGGCGCGTGCCTGTGTGTGGCTCACCAAGACATGCTGGACGAACTCCCAGTGGATCACTTCGCCGCGGGCTGGAACCAGCTTGAACGTGTGCTGGGCTCGTCGTACAAGAAGAGCGGCGACGTGACACCCGTGGTGCACCCTGGGCTGATCGCTGGTGAGCACCCAGGCATCCAAATCTACATGATGGCGTCGGCGCTGGACCCGCCGATGAAGCGATTGGAAGAGCTGGCCAAGAAGGCTGGCGTGGGCAAGGAATCGCTACGATCGAACATGGCCGCTTTTCTAGGCGTGGATGATGCAAAGTGAAGCAATCCGTTCGGATCACCCGTGACATGATCCTCGGCATGGCTAAGGTAGCCATCGAGGAAGCCAGGCATGAACCCATCTCTAAGGAGAAGTTCTTGATCGTAGACGGGGAACTCTACGGGAAGGTGGAGTTCCCTCGGTCGATGGCCTTGTGTTGTGGCATGAAGATGTCGTTCCCAGGATACGGTGAGGTGCAGGTCCTGGAAGCAACGATTGACACCCTTCGCTGCACCAGAGAGATTGACGAAGGACTATACCGTGAGTACCAAACCGGACCCAAAACTCCCGATCCCACCCCTCCAATCATCCCGCCAAGAGTCGCCGTCGCCCCTTCCGGCTTACTCCCGGAAGGATCAGACGGAAGCGCCGTCTCCATCAACCGTGAACTCGGAAAAGCCGGTGTTCGATCCAGTTGTTCACTCCCAAGCGGGACTGCCACACTTAATCGCGTACCTGGTGGGTCAGTTCCGTGCCCATGTCCAGAGGACAAACCAGGAGATACCGAAGGAGGAGGAAAGAATCGCCGGGGAAGAGTTAATCGAAAGGGCTCAACCCCTGCTCGATTTCTTTGAGCAGTTCCTGACGCAGAACCGTCCAGTCGAAATCTTCCCAATCGACATGAACTACGGGGTCGTGCTGGACAACAACGATCGTATTGCTCTCTGCCCCGGTATCACCGATATTCAGGGCACCATGCAAGACAGTGGAGCAGTAGCCATCTCGGACGGCCGCTCACAACCAGGCCAAGAGGGCGTCGTCCAGATGTAGCTTAGGACCACTTACATGTTTGATAGCACAGAAGAAATGGGTGGTGAGGACCTCTCACCCGAACAACAAACCGAACAGCTCCTTCAACTGGTTGGCAGGTTGTTTCACACTCACTGTGAAGAGAGAGAAATCCCTCTCGACCAAGCCGGCCAGGTCAACCCAATCAACTTCCTGGAGTGGTTGAAGGAACACATCAAGCTCTGGAACGTCGAGGATGTTCAGGAGCTTTGCGAAGAGGTAGGCTGCGCGACGGCCGTGTTTGATCGTCTCGTGTCCTTGTCCGAAGACCCGACAGGACCCAACCAGCTTGCCGGCGTATGGCCACAAGTCACGTTGGCGTTCCGTGGATCGCCGCAGAACGAGCTGGCCAGTATCCACAGTGTCGTTCTGTTGAAGTGGCGTGACGGACGTGTAGTACCACTCTCCTCGTTCGTGCCGGCAGAGCTTAGCAGTGTCAACGGCGAGCTGTCTGATGGTAACGTGTGCACGCTGATCCAGGTCGGTGCACGCAACATCATGGAGATGGTCGTCAACTTCAGCCTCGATGACCTGCACGACCACAAGAGTAGTTATGCTGATGACCAGGCGTACGAGATGTTGATGGGCCTGGTGATCAAGATGCTTCAGGGGGCTATCATCATCGACCCGACCGATGAGGACTCGATCAAGCTGCCCCCAGAGAAGCGGCTACGGCTCCGTGACGATCTAAAACCTCGTGTCCAAGACGTGATGCGGGTGTTCCAGTCGATGTTCAGGCCACCTATTGCTCCAGAAGTGCAGAAGCAGATCAATGCAATGCGGGAGCAGCAAGTGGCAGCCAAACAACAAGCCAAACCTCCTGCCCCGACTGAGCAGGATGGCCCTGTGAGGGGTGGTTGGGAGTGATTTAGGCTTCAATCGTTTCCACCGGAAGGTTATCATACGTGGGTCAGAGGAGGGCCACCAATGCCTTTCAAGTCTGAAGCACAACGCGGTTGGATGTGGGCCAACGATCCTGAAATGGCTCGGGAATGGCAGGCTCACACTCCGAAGGACAAGAAACTCCCTTACAAAGTCAAGAAAAAGAAAAGCAAGGAGGCCGGCGACATGATCGACCAGCTCGCACAACAAGCAGTTCAGTTTCACACCAACTCGGCCGTGGTTGACCAGATCGAGAAGGTGGCAGGAGATTGGGGATACACAGGCGGCGACTTCGACCAGATTGCCGAGCATCTGGATCTGGACTTGGTCGGCTTGACCAAGGTTGCTGCACAACATCCGGACGTGTTCGCTCAGTTGCTCGTGGAGACTGGCATTGAGAAGCAGGCCACGAGGGCGAAGGAGAAAGCAACTCGTACGAGGCACTCTCAGAATCGTAAGACTGACACCGCTGCTGGAAGGACACCAAAGCCAGCACACACCGGACAATCAGTCGGCAAGGCGTCGCCGACGCAAGCGGCTGGTGAAGCTGCTCAGAACGCCAGAGCTGCCCAGTCGAGGATGCCATCCGGTTCGCTTGGATCGCTACCAGGTACTGACGCAGCGAAGGCAACCAGCAGTGGTACAAGCGCTGCCACTCGGGCAGGCAGGAAAGCCACTACTCGTGCGGTCACCGGGAAACAAGTCCCTGCTGGCGGAGGTTGGTCAGGTAGTAGCCGTTTGCTGTCCAGGCTCAAGGGCATGCTGGGCGGCTACGGATCAGGACTAAAGGGCAGATTTGCCGGCGCGACTGGTAAGGTCCCCGGCCTCAACCGTCTTCCTCTCAAAGGGCGTGCCGGCGTTGTCGGCGGCGGTGCTGCCGCTTTGGGTCTCGGTGGCCTCGGTCTTGGTCTCCTTGGCGGAGGAGGCGGAGGCGCGGCCCCGTCTGCGGCCCCAGCGGCAGCGCCTGCCCTTGCAGGAGGAGCGCCGGCAGCAAGTCCGGCAGCGGCCGGTGGTGCTCCGGCAGCGTCAGCAGGTATCTCCCAACCCACGGTCAGGACAGCAGGGCCTTCCGTGTCACCTGGCATGGGCAGCAAGATGCTGAACTGGGCGAAGGCGAACAAAGGCAAGGCAGCGTTGCTCGGTCTTGGTGGAGCAGGACTCGGTGCATTGGGTCTGCGACGCTTGATGGCCGGCAACGACGAAGAGGAAGGCAAGTACGCCAGCGACAAGAAGGCGGCTCTGTTGAAGCAGGCCGCGGACGTCAAGCGGCACAACGCCCAGGTGATCTTGTCGAGGTATTTGACCAAGGCCGCTTCTGCACCAGGTTGCACGCCCATGTTGAAGTTGGCGTTCGCCGCGATCGAGCAGGAGTTGGCCAACGGAGAGAACATCAACACGGCGTTCAAGAGGGCATTTCCGAACATGATGCCCGAACGACGTGGTGTTCTCATTCATCGGACTGTGAAGGCTGCGATGGACGGCCTCGTCAAAGAGGCATGCGGCCAGGCTCGTTACAAGAGCTTCCAGGGAAGTCCCAAGGACGGCAAGAAGTGGATGAGTGAGAACTGAACCGACTGTCGTGTTTGGCAGGTAGGCAAAGCGTAGTGCGGGGAAACAGCCCCGGATAGAAAGCCGGGGCGTTTCCTTTCTCATCTCACAAGGCTAGACGAATGTCCAAATGTACCCGAAGAAGTTTCTTGGGTAGTGCTGCCGCGCTGGCAACCACGTTAGTACCCGCTGTTCTCAGGTCAGAGGAAGCCGAATCCAGACTTCCCACCACGGCCAGCTCTCCTTTGATGAAGAAGCAGGAGAGCGAACGTATCCACACACCTGATGTCGCGATCGGCTTGAACGCTGAGAAAGCCTTCTGCTTAGGTCGAGACGTCGACATGGAGTACACGTACTCCTTGGATGGTTTCAACAAGTTCCAAGGTACTCTCCACTTCCGCATGATCACTGGCCCGTACGATCAACTGAAACGTCTGCTTGGCGAGCTGAGCGACATCACACATCACCGTAACATGTACATGGTCATCCGGCTCTTCCCGGACGAAGCACGGTGCTTTGAGAGGCCCATCATCACGAGCATTGGTTCGAGCGTTGCCACAGCCAATCAACAGTACGACGCCTACGGACTTGAAGGCGGTGGGATGATTCCACTCAAGCCATGCGATCGAATGATGATCTGCGAGAACGTGATGATGCAGTTCTGCTCACCTCCCATCCGCGGAGAGATGAGCTACGCCAACATGGTTGCGGTACACCCAGGCAGGAAACAGATGTCGGACAGGGCAGCCGAGTACTGCCAACGCAAACGCAAGATGACGATCGAGGAAGTCCTGGAATACAACGCACAGGTAGCAGCCAAGTGTGACAAGAACATTGATCGTTCGGTGTGGGGGAGGGCAGGGATAGACCTGAAAGACCCAGACACGTTCCCAGTTTGATCGACTGAGGCATGGATGCTATGCCGCCGCAGCTAAGAATCTATGAGCCATCCAAGGAAGAAGAGCAGGAGGAGTCTGCTCTTTCACGGCTTTCTCGTTATGCGGCAATCCCGACTACAGCGGTCGCTGTGGGTGCCGGCGTTCCGATAGGGACAGCAGTCTACCAAGGTGGAATAGCCAGCCAGGGCACTCCAATCTCAGAGGACGTGCTCAAGAAGCTGCACCATTTGGCAAAGCCCAGCACTTCAGTCTATAGGACACGCAACTGGGGAGGGAACTATCTCCAGACAGGCTTTCGACCCAAAGGAAAGCCCATTCTTCAGGAGAACCTGGCCAAATCATTCGGGAAGGGTGTCTATTTGCCGGCGCTTCGCCCAGACGAAGGCATAGCGAAGCTCATGAAGGACAGGGGTAACCTGTTTCACAGGATGAACTTGACCCCGGCAGCCAGGGAATGGTCGGCCGGACATGAGTATGGACACGTGAGATCCCTGGACGATCGCCCTATTTCCACGGTCCTGTCACAACACCCATTGATGTACAACCCAGCCAGGGCAAAAGCCTTTCATTCGCTCGGTGCGTTGGCACTTCCGCTCATTCCGTCAAGGAAATGGTCGAGGCGAGCAGCTATCGGAGCTTCGTTGGCGTCAGCACCTATGGTGTTGAGTGAGCTTCTCGCCAGTCACCGAGGTGGTAAACTATTATACAAGGCCAAGGGAGGCGGCGTCGGGAACTATCTGAAGGCGTACAAAGGCGTTCCCACGTATGCCATGCTGGCGGCTTCACCCCTACTCGCCTACAAGGTGGCGGATCTTCTCGGACGGTGGAAGAAAGAGGAGAAGCCAAAGGCTAAAGAAAAGGACCAAGACCAAGAGCACCGGAAGGCAGCAATGGACAAGGAAGCACGTGCTGGTGTAGGTCAGTACATTTCCAAGGACAAGCTCCAGTTCGTCAGAAACCTCGTTGCTAAGCAAATGAAGCAAGCGAGGAAGTATGGACGACCAGGTAGAGCGGTAGCACAGACCGTCAAGAACAACCCAGACATGCTTGCAGCATACGGAGCTGGGATGCTCGTTCCGGCACCTGGGGGAGCGACAGGATCAGCACTGGCATATCTGGCCGGAAAGAAAGGGATCAACGCCCTGGAACCTCACACGGGAGTGAGCCTGGGCGGATTGGCTTACGGAGGGAGACAACTCATGCAAAAGCAATCCAACGTAGGAATGGGTCTGGGTATGGGTGGAATGAGCCCGTGGGACCATGGAGACTTCGGCAGCGGAGCATTTCCGGCCATGGGCGGTTTTCGTTGGGGGATGAGCCCAGCGGCAGGTGCCCGAGCCGCTGCGGTGAACCCAAACCCTGCTGCAAATCCCCAGGGACCGCAGATCACGAAAGCCGATGTTGGTGGCATCCAGGCGGCTATGAGCAAACTCTCCTCCTGCGATCTGGGGGCGCGCTCGAAGGAGGCCAGCTTCACCGTCGACAGTGTTGGGGGCGGTGGGACGACCGCGTACGGGCAGCCTGACCCATCTAAACTGGGGCGTGTGAGTAACGTAGCACCTACAAGTGCTCCCGTAAAAACACGAGCCAAGGTACTCCCAGCTAACAAGTTTACCCAGACTATGACTGCCCTAGCCAAGCCACTACCTCGGAAGCCGGTTCCACGAGAAGCTGGGCAATCTGACCCCGTATCTGGAACCCCAACCAGGAAAATAGGCCACGACACGATGTCCACAACCTCAAAAACACTTTTGGAAACGGTCGGCCGCTTCGCTAAGACGGCTGCGCAAGACAACGACAAGCCCCAGCGATCAGCCACCGGGGAGAGCGAAGGACTGTCGTTCAAGGAGAACGATGACGACTACATGACTGGGCAGAAAGCCTGGGAAGCCACCTCGAAATACTTCAAGGGAGGCAGCAAGGTCGAGAAGGAGCCGAACCCATTCAAGGGTGAGCACCGTGGCGAAGAGAAGGACGGCCTGGACAAGTGCGCTGAGGGTGGCGGCATACTTGGTACGATCGGCAACGCTGTCAGCACTGGTGTCAGCAACTTCGGCAACATGATGGGCAACGCCGCACGGGCCGGAGGGATGCAGATCCCACAGAAGCCTCAAGCGATGGGTGGCTTCGGTATGAACCGCAATCGCTTCATGTCTCAACAGACCCATAACAACCTGGTAGCGGCCAACCAACGCAAGGCTGGCCAGCAGGTGCCATACGGTGACTTCAGGGATATCCCCGCTGCCATGAAGCAGCAGTTCCAAGCCAACCGACAAGCCGGCCGGACGAACATGTCCAGGGACGAGGCGTACCAGTACTGGCTCCAGAACTATGCCAACAAGCAGGCCATGGACAAGCATGCTGGTCTGATGGACTTCATACGCAACATCCCAGGAATGATCGGCTACGGCGCTGGTGGTGCTGGTAAGGCGGTCGGTGACATGACGCAAGGCGTCGGCGGGGTGATGGGCGGTTTCTCGCGAGGGATGGACTCTGTTGGAGTTGGAGCACAAGGTGTTGGTGACTTTGTCAACGACGCGAGCAGCACGATGGCCAATGCGTCGAGGAACGTCATGCGGGCCGGGCAGAACGTCGGCAACGTAGCCAACCAGGGTGTCGACGCGGGGAACGCTATCGGCAGATTCGGTAATGACATGAGCGCGTACTCCACTGGCCCACTTGGTTTCATCGGTAGAGGCGCTGGTGGTGCCATCAACATGTTCGGCAACATGCTTGGCGGGTTCTCCCGTGGTATCGGTAGCCTTGGTAGGGGCATTTCCAATGTCGGAGGTTGGGGGAACAGAGCGGCTGGTGGTTTGAACGTGGCAGGGAGCGCTGCTCATGGGTTTGGATCTGGTATGCGAGGAACTGCTGGCTCTATCGGTAACGCCGCCTCGACTGTTGGTCGGGCCGGGCAGACTGTCAGCAACTTCGGTAGCGACATGATGGCGTATTCCAGACCAACACCGAGTACACCGGTTCGTGGAGGCGCAATGTTTCGTCCATTCGGCGGGTCAAGTAGTGTGGCTGCGGGATCTCAGCCCCGTGCTCAATCAATAAACGCTTTTGGACGATCCTTACCGTCTAGCGTGGTGCATAGGGCGGCTGCGAACTTTTCCGGTAACAAAAGTGCACCTATGAACGTCAGTGGACCTGGGCTTGTTGGGAGGGGTTTCCAACCCAAACAGGCGTCCGACCGTGAGAAGCAGGCCGGCATCGGTATTGGTACAATGGTTGGAGGGCTTGCAGGGGCCGCTAACGCCCCGGAAGGGAACTTGATCCAGAATACCGCCCACGGGGCTGCGCGTGGATTTGGGGCTGATGTAGGGGCTGGATTGGGCGGATTAGCCGGCTTCGGGGCTGGAGGGGCCGGGCTGGCGGCTCTGGGACCTGATTTTGCCCAGAAACATCCGTATTTGGCAGCCCTAATCATGGGGGGATCTACGCTTGGTGGAGTCGGCCTCGGTGGTTTGGGTGGTTGGATGGGTGCAGGTAAGCTACTAGGTAAGTCACCAGCCAGACGGGACCGGGAGGGATCTCTCAAGAGAAGAATCGCCGTTGAGCAGACAGGCGACATGGACCGTGAACTGCTGGCCAAGACGGGGGCAGACAAGCCACACCGGTTGGAAACACGCACAGCCGAGATGGACTACAGTGATGTGAGACCGAAGATGCCTTCTTCTTTGGATATGACCGGTATGCTTGCTACACCGGTACTTACCGGCGCTGGTGGTCGATATGTGGGCAGCAAAGCGTCCAAGTTACTCAACCTTGGCAAGGCCGGCACTTCCAGAACTAAGCTCATAGCTACGTTGCTCGGTGCTGCAACTGGTGGTTTGGGTCTGCGTGGCATGTTCCGCGGTGGTATGCGATACGGTGGTGGATTTGGTATCTCCAGACCTCCGTGGGTAACTCACACCACTAACTTCGGAGACAAGCAAGGAGCTGATCTAGGGTTGAACCCTTACCAGACAGCCTTCTTTACACGCTGCGCCCAGGCAGGCATTGAGCCGGACGGTTGGAAGGCCAAGGTCGATCAGGCACATGAGAAGTTCGGTGCCGACTACACAGGCGAGCTGTACGAGGGCTTGGAGAAGATCGCTGCGAATCCTTGGGGTTTGTGGAACAAGGCCAGAAATGCCTGGGGAGCAGGGAGAACCTTGTTACAAGGCCAGAAGGCACAGCAGGCACTCAATCTTGGAAAGAAGGTCGTCGGAGGTAAGGGCGGCATGGCCTCGGCTGCTGCTGGTGGTGCTGCCGGTTACATATCTGCCCCAGAGGACGCTTCCTTCTTGAACACAGCCACACGTACGCTTGGAGGTGCTGCTCTGGGTCGAGGCATGCACGCTGGAGGACGTGCTGGTTGGAACAGACTACCTCAAGGGGTTCGTGAAGGCGTCAAACAGTTTGGCCGTGGTATGGCTGGTCGAGGTACGTCCGGGTACGGCGGTGCAGTGGGCTCATGGGCCTCTGGAGCCAAAGGAGCAGCACCTGGTGCATATCGTTGGGGATCTCGTGCAAGGAACGTAGGGCGTCCCATGTTGTACGGTACTGCCGGCGCTATGACAGGTAGCGACATTGCACCTGAAGGCTACGAGGGTCTTGGTGCATTGGGAGGTTTCGGTGCTGGTGCAATGTATGCGACACCTTGGGGCCGTAGGTTGCTCAACTCTTCGGCACTTGGTCGTGGGGCAAAGCAAGGCATGCAGAGAGCCGTGATCGGCAACTGGGCAGGTACAGCCGCTGATCAACTACTTGGTACTGAGAACATGGCTGGCTGGGGAGCCAGGGCTGGCCTGGTGTCGCCCCTGGCTAACAGGTTTGCTCCTGGCCTTATGAAGGGCAAGGGCGCTCAGCGTGTTGGTGACTTCGCACGTGGTGCTTCTTTGGTAGGTGCACGCGGAGCCAAGAAACCATTGTCGACAGCAGCCAAGCTGGGCATTGGTGCAGGTGTTGGTTCGATCGCAGCGCCGGCGCTGGGATTACCCAACGCCAGCCAAGCGATCGACAACGTCGTGATGAGTAAGGCCCAGAAGATGCTCGACAGTCCTGAAGGTCAACAGATGATCCAAGGACAGGCTGACAGCTTCCTCAAGAAGAGTGGTCTACCTGGTGGCATTGCGCAGGCAAAAGACCTGCTGGCACAAGGACAGAGCGGTATGGATATGCTCAGCAAGTTGGGCAACATCCCCGACATGATCTTGGGTCCGATGTTCAGCATGTTTGGTGAGGGAGGCCAACGCATGCTGGCAGGAATGAACCCAATGATGAAGTGGATAATGTTGCTTGGAGGTGGTGGAGCATTGCTTGGAGGAGCACTCGGCGGCGGCAAAGGTGGAATGATGGGTGGACTCGGAGGGCTTGCTGTGCCTATGATGATGGGAATGATGGGCGGCTTTGGAGGCCAAGGCGGCGGAATGGGAGGAGCCCCGACGTCAGCAACACAGGCTTACGACGCCTCTGGTAATCCAGTAGCCAACCCTGGGGTTCCACCTGCAAGACGACCCACTCAGCCTGGAGCGAGGAATGAGCTGGAGGTGCAGATGCAAGCCCAGGGACGGTAGTTCAAAAACACTTTTTGAAAGTACCAGACCGTGGGTGTTGTCCGCATCAAGAAGCCTTTGCTCGGTGAGATCCTGGGAATCAACGACATAGATGGCCCAGGTGGTGATGAGTCGGCCGTATCTACTCTCAATGTCCGACTCGATCAGATGTTCAGGGAAGCGATCATTCGCGCTCCCTTCGTCGTTCTGCTGAACGAGACTGAGCTGAGGAAGGTCGCTGACTACAACGGATGGTGGCGAGACCTTGCCAAGACACTCCGAAGCGACCCCATCAAGTTCGACATCAAAAAGGACGGACTGCCTGATCATGTGATCGAGCAGGTCAACGCTTGGCCAGCCCAACTGGCCCAGAGTTGCGGAGGATTCAATGGCCTCGTCCTGGCTCAGGCCCCACAGTTCGCCTACACGAAGAAGAAGAACGACGTGGAGATGAGCGTATGGATGAGGATCGTTCTCTTGCCTGAGGAGCCATCAAGTGATCCATCGTCGTAGCTTCTTAACTGTTTGTTCCGCTGCCGCTGCTGCTCTCGTTGGTAAACCACTCGCCGAGACGACGTCTGTTGCTGATGAGATACGTCTACCTGATCCACAGGAAGAAGACAGGGACTGGAGGGACGTGCTCAAGGAAGCGCAGCTCAATCTTGTCCCACCACTCATCATCTACGGCATCAACCACCAGCCGGTCATCTACAACAAGGAGACGGGTGAGTTCCGGGAGAACCACCTAGACCCGGACGTGCTTGGGCCTGACTGGTGCAGGCAGTTGCATGACTGGCACTGCATCTGGACGGACCCAACGCTGGAGATCAACGACCAGGAGGAGTTCAAGCCGGCCTTGGACGAGGCACTCGACAGTGTGTGCAACGCTGCCATGGGCTTCACAGAGAACGATGGGGTTGGCTACTGGAAGTGCATCACGTCACCCACCGTCGTCACCCACAACATGGAATCCCAGGACGGCGTGAAGTACTACATGTACCTCCACATCGGCAAGAAGATGCCGACGCACGTCCAGTGGGAGAAGGAACAGTGTGATCCGCGGCGGCTACGTGTCTATCAGGCCAGGCAGGACTGGTACAACTCCGGCCATGCTGGCGAGCCCGACGTTGAATGGTACTACCAGTATGGCATCGACGACGATGGCGAGCTGCTGCCCACAAAGATCGTCCCAGCCGACTACGACCAGATAGCCGAGGCGATGGCCATACAACTGTCGGTGTTGCCACAGGCAGCAAGGATACGAGAACTGAGGCGTCTGAAGAGGGAAAACCGGACGATGTACACCTTCGTCACGGAAAAGCTGAAGAACATCATACAGGAACGCTATGCCTAAGACACGGATTGAAGCAGTCATCGTCGAGGACGCCGATCAGTTCGATGATGGACCGTTCGGCGTTGTCATGTTCGACCAGGGCAAGAAGAATCTCATGATCAAATGCCCTGGTTGTGGAGAGAAGTCAGCGCTTCCACTGGATGATAGCACTGACAAACGCAGTCCAGGATGGAAGCTCGTAAGTGAGTCACCACTTGAGCTTAGCCCCAGTGTTCACCACGACGTTCCAAGTTGCGGTTGGCACGGCTGGCTCAAGAAGGGATACTGGGTCGGGTAAAGGACTTTGACATGCGGGTCGTGTTACAACTGTTTTTTGACGGTCAACCTTTCGAGGTGATTGATTGTCAAGCCTCTGAGGTCGAGGATCGAGTGAGAGGTTTGGTGGTCGACGAGATCAGCATCGGTATAAGCAACATGAACTATGAGGGTTTGTGTGAGCTTCAAGACTTGCTGAAGGTCTTGAAGGAGCTGTATTCAGGGACGGTGCCATGCAGGACTACGACAAGGAGCGACTAAAGGAAGCCAGGGTGACCTTGGAGGTCGCCATCGTTTTGTGTGACAAGCTGTTGGCGGAGGAAGTGCCCTACTGCGCTGCGGCTGGTGAGAACCTTATTCACATGGCCAACCTATTTCGTGAAGTACACGATGTAGGTGAACCGAAGATCGAACAGTGATCAGGGAGGACCTTATGAATACCGATAGGAGAGGACCGTGGTCTACGCCTTGATACACCAGGTGAGCACGTGGCTTGGCTGGACGGGGCTGCCTATGGTGACCACGGTGCCAAGCGTCGCGGGTGGTGTTGTTCGGGGCACCGCTTGTACGTCATGCCAGGGCCAAGCCCCCGTCAACATGACGTCAGGGACGATCGTTAGGACGGGTACACAGGAGTTTCTGGTAGCCCTGGACTCCTTCGCTCCTCCGATCCAAAAGCAAGAGGCTTCCTCTGCCAGGTGTGGTACGGAGCACGCTACGGGCAGCCGAGGGCGGGTACTCCCGACGCGCGTCCAAATGCTGCGGTCGTCCTCGCTCACCGATTTTACTCTAACCGAAGGAACAAACCGTGTCAGACGATCAAACCACCCCGGAGGACAGTGCGCCATCTAAGCCTGACCTCAACGAAGTCCGCCTAGCTATTGTCTTCGCTGCTGCATATCCAAGTATCGACGCAGAGAACGCTCCGTGCTTCGAGCCCATCTCAGGGCCGAGCGGCGGACGTGTCACGAGATTTCCCAATCTGTGGTTCCGGGTGATTCCATCTGACCCGGACAAGGTCCAGAACCTGGCTGAAGCTCCGTCCGAGGAGTTCTGCATCGTTCCCCAGGCTATGGTAGGTACACTCGACGAGTTGATGGTAGCGATGCGTACCATGTTCGAGGCTGGAGCCAAGCAGCTCTTGATGACAGAGCCTATCAACAACAATGATGGTGAGCTGGACCACCTGGTAGAGCTTCAGCGGCATCGTTGGACAGCGATCGACAATCTACAAAAGACGTACGCCGACATTACAGGTGGGAACAAGAACGCCGTGCTCGTGCCGTTCGTTGACCCAGACAGCAAGGTGTACAAGAAGTACCTGGCTGCAATACGTGAAGCTCGCCGGCAGAAGCAGGTTGTTGCTGCCAACGAGTTCAACCAAGACATATTGGCCATGTTGAAGTCGGATGATGGGCAAGCAAGCACGGATGCTGTTTACAAGCTCATAGACTGTGTGCTAAGCACGGCAGAAGCCCTTGGGCTTAACAAGCAAGAGATCGCTAACATGCCGACGCACTTCAAGGTGGAGCCTGAGCTTGAGTTCATGGCTGGTGGTATCGGCCTGGACGAGGAGGATTTCATGGGGGACGTCAGCGTGACGTGTCTCATAGCGGCCAGGTTGGTTGAGACAAACAACGTCACGTTGAGCGTCTTGCCACAGGTAGCGGCGGATACTTTCGTGGCTGAACATACTCAAGACGGAGAGGGCAGAACTGATGACGGAGGATGCAAAGACGGAACGTGACCGGGACCTTGAGGCTGAGTCTCAGCCTGACGACGTCGAGGGTGAGTGCATAGAGGACCTTATGTCGAAGGAATGTCCTCTGTTGAAGGCACTTGCTGAAGCAAGCATGGACGATCTGAGAATCATTGACGTCAAGATTGATCATCTCAAACGGGTGTTGGCCTCACTGGAGGAAGCCAGGAATATCCTGGAGAAGCGGCTCGGTCAGGACGGCAAGAGTAAAATACCAACCCGCCCCAAGACTACGCCGAGGCGACAGTCGACCAGTCAGCGTAGTGAGCAGAGTGGGCAGGGTAGGCAGAGCGACGTTCCAGACGGACTCACTGAGGCAGCCACGAAGATATACGACCTGGTTGCCAAAGAAGGCACCATGCCTCCGAGCGTCATAGCTCAGAGACTTGGCACTAGCGGACAATCGGTCAAGATCACGGTAGCCAGGTCTAACTGGCTCAACTTGGCGTCCAACGGAGAAGTGGAGATCGTACAAAGTGAAAAGTGAAACAATAACCAACATCCTGCGGAAGAGGCACGAGCCTCACTACATCACTGAGCCTCGCATCTTCCCTGACCATCGAGGGCAGCTTAACGAGGTGTACCACGCTGATCGCCTCCTCGAAGTGTTCAGCTTAGGTTGGGAAAAGGGTGGTGGTAGGCACGGTGATCCTGTTCCGTGTTTCAGGCATGCCATCGTCAGTGAGAGCCATGCTGGCGTGATCCGGGGGATGCACTATCAATGGCCTTGTCCCCAGGGCAAGTTCATTTGCGTCGTCGTTGGAGCGATCTATGACGTAATCGTGGACATCCGCAAAGGATCTCCCGACTATGGCAAATGGACGTCGTACAGCTTGTCCAGGAACGGCAGCAGGCTTTGGGTGCCGCAGGGCTTTGCACATGGCTTCTACGCCGAAGAAGACAGCGTCGTGCTCTACATGTGTGACACGCCACACATCCCTGAGAATGACAAGGCACTCAACTGGGCCTGCGTCAAGGTAGGCATCGACTGGGAGTTTGACGAAGGATTTGAGCCGATCGTCTCAGGTAAGGACGCCAACGCTCCGACGCTGGACGAACTTGAGAGACTCGACGAAGAAACAAGCGTACTGCCCGACGAACCACTCTGGTTTTCCTAATGATCAAAGCCGCGATGATCACGCCCAACATGACGCTCGGTGGGGCGGAGCGTTGGATCGTCGATCTTGTCAAACATACAGACCCGATGCGAGTGATCTGGACTGGTGTAGCCGTCAGTGGCTACGGCGGTGCGGATAAGCGGTTGACGTCTGAGATCGCTCCGTTCGTTAAGCTCTACACGACGAAGGCAGACGGTAAGAAGAGACCACCACACGCCCTTCCCTTCTGCTACGACGACTTCACCTTGGTCAAGGCTAGGAACTTCAGAGGCCCGATCGCTGCGGCCGTGGAGGGAGCCGACGTCATCGTGACCTGGGGCAGTCCCAAGATGAAGCACTGGTTCAAGGACATTCACGTCCCCAGGGTGTTGTGCTCGCACTCTACCCTCAAAGAGTCGAACAACTGGGACATACAGGGCATTACACACCTGGCAGCCGTGTCCCGCGCAGCGATGGGCTACTTCGTCGGCCGCAAAGGGTTCGACGACATGCCGAGGCACATCCTCTACAACGGGGCAGATCCCAAGCGTGTTATCTCGAACGGCGAGGCTAGGTATCGTGTTCGAGCCATGTGGGGCGCTGAGGACAAGAACATCATTGTCGGTTACATCGGCCGGCAGACGTCGGAGAAGAGGCCCTACGCAGCAGCCGAGGCGGTGAAAGAGCTTGGCAAGGGATTCATAGCCGTTTACTATGGGTGGGACAAGACTGGACGGGCCAGCGATCCCGAACTGATTGACTACTGCAAGAGGAACATCCAAGGCCGGTCTAGGTTCTTCCCACCGACAGACAACGTGGGAGATGTGCTGTCCGCCATCGACGTCTTCATGCTCGCTTCCGAGCGCGAAGCCTTCAGCCTTGGACTCATTGAAGCCTGGTTGGCCGGCAAGCCTGTGGTGGCTACGCCAGTTGGTAGCGTGCCTGAGCTTGAAGACAAGTATGGGCAGCTTGTCTTTCGTGTCCCTCGCGATCCAACGGGTAAGGACCTGGCCGAGGCGGTGCGTACTGCATTGGAGGACAAGGATGGTATCGTGAAACGTGCACAAGAGGTTGCCTCGAAGGAGTTCACCGTACAGGCAATGGCTCGTCGGTGGGAGGATTACTTGGAGTGGGTTGTACGTCCAAAGGTGTAACATGCAGAAACACGTAATCAGAGTTGCCGGCACAGCCTTCTCAGGGTCTACCTTGTTGAGTGCCCTGTTCAATGTCCAGCCTCACACCCGTGGCTTGAACGAGACGTACCACTGGTTCAATCCCACGACCGAGGCGTTCTGTCCAAAGTGTCAGGGAGCCTTGACCGAGTGCGAGATGTACAGGTTCAAGGGTGACCAGCAGTTCTGGGAGAACATGTTCGCCCACTACGCAGAGGAGCAGTACGACACAGAGACACACGTGCTGGTCGACGCCAGCAAGAACGTGGGCTCCATGTTCAACCAGATGCCCCCTGTCCCGGATGAGTATCGTCACCAGGTCATCATCCTTAGTAAGAACCCTCACGAGTTCGCCTGGAGCTACCAGAAGCACCACGAAAACGAAGAGGTGGGCTACTGTATGCTGTCCTGGGCGGAGATATACAGCACCGTCGTTCGTTTCATGGACGCAGCCTCGCAGTGGTGCCGCGAGGACATCGTCATGCCCAAGTGGGTCAAGAACGTGCCGATCATTCATTCCAACGACATCGCCGTCGTCACCTACCGAGACCTGGCGTCCAATCCGGTAGAGACCATGCGCAAGCTCTGTGCTAAGCTGGAGGTGCCGTTCGACGAAGATAGGACGGCTGATCCGTGGGCAGAGACGACCGACACTTGCATGGTCGGCGGCAACAACTCGATCTACGCTCAACATGCAAGGGCGGATCACTTCTTCAACTGCACCCACGACTACAGCATGTACCTGGGTGAGAAATACAAAGGGAAGAAGGGACAGGTCTTTCTTGATGAGCAGTGGAGGCGCGACATCCGATTCAGACAGACGTGTTCCGCCTACTACACTCGTCAGAAGGGAGGGAAGTTCGTTGAACAAATCAATGACGTCGCTAAACGCATTGGCTATCCCGATGGTTGTCGGGGATTCAACCTTGACCTTACCCCAAAGCATAAGGCTCGAAGAAAACCATCCGTGGACGCAGGAGACGGAGAAGCACCTGATCCACTACCACAAGCACCTAGTTGACGCCGGCAAGTGGTTGGATGAGAACTCGGACTGCAAGGTGGAGTTCTACCACAACGATGCTCCACATAGTAATCCGATCCACTGTCTCCGTCTTGAAGTCGACGACGTGCTCGGCCTATTGAGCTTCAACGACCTTGGTCTGATTCCTCCCGCGGCCAGGACGTTTGACTTCGTGATGCTCAAGAACTGCTTCCCACAGGTAGAGCGACTACACTACGTCCATTCCTGGCCATGCCTCACAGGCTTCCCGTACGTAGAGATCCTGGAGGTACGCGAGAAGTTCGAGGGTAGGGCTGGCGAAGACATAGACTGCCGTATGAGTATGGGCGGTGGTAACGCACGCAACCAATGCAATGAGCGACGTCGCTACGGTGTGGATCTCCTCAAGAAGCGGTTCGGTAGCAGGGTCAAGACCGACTTCATTCGTGACAAAGGGGAGTACCGCGAGGCGTTGGCCGAAAGCGCCTGCATGTTGCACATCTCCGGAGCCTTCGCCAACTCGTTCGATCGGAGCAGCTCCTTCGCCTTCGCTACTGGCCTGCCGTTGATCTGTCCACACGTCTTGACGATCACCGGCTGGGAACGACCAAGACCGTTGCGAGACTACGTACCGTTCTGGGAAGACATGTCTGACATGGTCACCCAGGTTGAACTATTCTTGGACGATGCCGAGCTACAGATGTCTCTGCGTCGCAACTCTGTACAGTTCTGGGAGTTGAACTGTTCACCAAAGTCATGCTGGCAGCGCGCGAAGTTCATGGCTGAAAAGTGCCGCGATAGGAAAGTCAAACAACTACCGATCGACAATGGCTAAAGCACTATGGCACGTACTTGTTGAGTGGGCAAAGAGCCAGGGCATCTACACCAGGCTGGAAGCGTTCACACGCGGCTACGTCGTAGATGACGATAACGAGGTTGACCTGGACTACCTTGCTGCTGAGTTCGTCAAAGCCTATCCGGGGTATGACGAGAAGAAGGTGTTGGAGTTCTTGGAGAAGGCCAAGGTTCCTTTCTTCCTGGCCAGGCAGATAAGAGACCGGGACGATCTTCTAGGAGTCTATCAGCCTGTCACGTCCAAGCACGGTCGCAAGTACGCCGTGCCAGCCAAGAAGACCTGGTATGCCGGCGAGGAGTTCCGATCGAGGACCGAGGCTCGCTGGGCTGTGTTCTTTGGGGAGATGGGTTTGGATTGGGACTATGAGCCTGAGCCCCAGGTGCATCCTGGCTACCTGCCTGACTTCCTACTCGGTCCTGGTCACTTATGGGCCGAGGTGAAGCCAGGCCCGCCGAACGACAACGAGGTCAGGGTGATGCAGGAGCTTATAGAAGGCTCTGGCTATCCCGGCATGTTCCTGTTTGGAGACATGCTGAACTGGGGTGGAGGGATACTACATTACCCCGTCCAAGGCGCAGTTGCACGCTATCAACCGGTGTTCTTCATGGCCAGGGGACAAGATCCGGCGTTCGAGGTGACCGTCAAGCATGTTAGGATGGAAGGGTTCAGGGAGGACCACCCAGCAGTGACAAGGGCGTTTGACAAAGCAGTGCACTATCAGTTCGAGGAATAACATGACACCTGACGATCTCAAGAGGGCACAGAAGTTGGTGCAAGGAGGCGGGGGTCTTATCATCACGGATCTGCCGGCAGAGCCCGGACAGCTCCAGTTGCCGGCCGGCTGTGGTCAGTCTCAGGGCTCGGGCGAAGCGGTTACACCTGGCAGTGGTTGGGACAAGTTCAATCAGGGACAGGGTCCAGCGCCGTTCAGCAGAGAGTTCTTCGGTTGGGCTGAACATGGCTTTGCGAACACGGAACCGGAACTCCAAGTCGAGTTCGACAAGATCGAAGCTAAACCACGCCGTCGACCGAAGAGACCCATGTCCCAGACAGAGATCGACAAGATATGTGAGGAGCAGGACGCAAAGATGGCCGAGGCTGCTGTTCCTCACTGGGACGACTATCGAGGGAACCATCACAACGAGATCCCGGACCCTGGCATGATGCAAGGAGGGTCCGTGGACTTCAGACGACACTTGGACAAGCCGCTGTCGGACGAGCTGTGGTTCGACATCGTCTTCAGACTGAGAGGCTTTAGGCTGCGCGTCTACCGCGTCGACGGCGGACGGTGGACCGATTGTTGGGACAACTGCACGGTGTGGGTGGATGACGAGGACATCGTCAGGGAGATTCAGTACACACCACCGTGCCCTTACAAGTTCGACATGGATGAGACTGTATTCATTGAGAGACCAGGCGTTGCCGTGGGGCACGTAGGGGCACTGGCGAAAGCGAAGTTCGATTAGGGTTGTCTGATGGCTTTCATGGTCACTTTCGCTTGTGGGTACTGCCAGAGACGTAAGTTCCTGGTCTTAGACAAGGCTCACGAGTTTGCATTGGACGGTGCCAAGTGCCCTAAATGCCGTCGAACAATGATTCGCGTAGGAACCCGAAACAAGAACCGTAGGACCAAGGTCGATGACTGGGATGACGTCAAAGGTAAACAAGACGCCAACACACAGAGAGTCGTCGACAACATGTACAAGCTACTGCGTGATCTATACGCTGGCGAGTACAGAAGGAAAGTGACATCATGAAACGTCTAGGAATGTCTGTACTGTTGCTCCTGTTTTTGACCTCGATCGCCGAGGCCAGGTACTGCAACAACCCGTACTGTGCGATGTGTAATCGCATCTTTGGCCCGATGAACGGTTATCGGATCGTTCAGCGACGTGTACAGAAGGCACCAGTGGCTGCACAGCAGGCCCCAGAGCCGGAAGAGGAGAAGGTCGAGGACCTGGCGTTCGTACCTACGTCAGACCCCGTCATCGCAAAGGTCTTGGAGCTTGCCGAGCTACAGGCTGGTGAGTCGTTCTACGATCTTGGGTGTGGTGACGGCCGCGTGTTGCTTGCGGCGCTGAAGCAGGTCAACTGCAAGGTCATTGGTATCGAGCTGAACGAAGAGACTGCGAACCTGGCCAAGGAGAAGCTGTCTGGCTATAGGGGCTCGCTGATCGTGGTGGGGGACGTCACCAGGTACAAGCTCAGCATGGCCGACGTGGTCTACATGTACCTGTTCCCCAACGTGATCGACGGATTGCACGAGACACTCAGAGAAGCACGCATGGTGATCTCGTACAACCACGACATCAAGCAGCTTCCAACCAAGCGTATCGACTTCGAGGTTGATGGAGAGAAACACATCCTCTACTATTGGTCGAAGGAGTTCCCGGAGATGCCTGAAGCATTGCCCGAGGAACCGCAGGCACCGACGCCAAAACCGTTGCCACCTGACTTCAAGCTGTGAGTTCAAAAGTGGTTTTTGGATTGATCGTGTATGTGTGGGCTGCCTTGACCGTTTGGTCGTTGCTGTACTTCCATCGTGAGTTGGAGGAAGGCTGGGCTGCATTTGGAGTGATCATCTGCTTGTTGTTCTGGTGGCTCTTCTTCATCTATTGGTTGATCAGGAGTCACAAGAAGAAAGATGCACCTACCACGCCAGTCGAAACCAGTTTGCCGTAAGCTGCACTGCGGTATCGGATATCCGTGCAAGACCTGCAAGGAAGGTCACACTTTGCCAACGAAGAAGTAACCATGGAATCAGCCAGTCCCGAAGTCGCCGCGGCCATTGCAAAGGCCAACAAGCCGAAAGAGAAGAAGAAGGTCGAGTACTGTGAGTACTGTGGCGTTCGACCTTACTTCAAGACCGTGCCCACGAAGAAAGGCACCAAGCGGATCTGCAAGAAGTGTCACGGCAACACTGTGATCCTTCGTGCTCAGCAGACGCCTCGACGCAACGACAAGTGCCCGTGCGGTAGCGGTCTCAAGTACAAGGCATGCTGCAAGCGCCGGCCGAAGCTGCCTGACTCGGCCAAGATGGTCGAGATGTCGCAGAACACACAGCCCATCAGCCAGGAGGAACTTGAAGCCAGGCTCGGCGACATGGCTGATAAGGCTGCTGACGGTACGTTGGAAGAAATCAAGGAGCTGGCCGAGGAGCCTGTGCAGGCCCCAAGTCCGCTACCTCCAGACATGGCTGCTGCGATGGAGCGGATCACCGGCTCGTAGTCTGGGAGGGATTCGAGATGAAATGGTGGCAGTATTGCTTGCTGGCAGTGGTACTCACCGGGTGCTTGGTCGTGTTCATGATGTGTACTGCTAACAACCCATCGGCCGATGACTTTTGGCGTGGAACCGGAGGCGGACTCTTCGGCTTTGCTGGCGGGTGGGTGGCTTCGCTGTTTGGGAAGCGTATTGGTACTGCTCAGATGTGTTGGTGGCAGTACTGCCTGATTGCGATGGTAGTCACGGCCTGCGTTACAGTCTTCATGATGATCACCGCGAACAATCCATCAGCCGATGACTTCTGGAGGGGAACGAGTGGCGGTCTCCTTGCATACTTCGCAGCTACAGGTACTTCCACAGCGGCCGGTAAGTTGGCCAGCAGACATACCAGTGGAGCTGTTTGACCCAGTCGAGGATTGTGTTACCCTGTTTCCGGTAGAGATCGTGGTCTACCCGAACAAGACCGTGACTCGCTACCGGTTTGGTGAACGGACGTTCGAGGAGAGATACTCCTCTCACGTACTGTCTCGGCGTCGACGCAAACGTCTGATGGCCGAGCAACAAAGGAGACGGTTGCGTAGAGCAATCCCATCGTGATGCTTGAGACCTTTATCGTTGCCAAATGTTGGTTGCCGCAGTTGCTTCCCTTGAACGCTCAGTTGCTCAAGGCAGGCTTGTACGTGCTGCGGCTTGTTGTTCTTAGCTAGGCCAAGTGGCCGAAACCCGAAGGAGATCCGTGATGAAGCTCTACAGCTTCGCAGTGCTGTACCACACCACCAAAGAAGAGCGTAACGCCGGCAGAGCCCCGGACAACGCTTCGGCCGACCCGACGCCGGCCAACTGTGAACCCATCCCGGAGACGATCGTCGTCGTCCCACCCACCGAGTTCAAGCTGTTCGCCAACGAACACGCAGTTCAGGTCTTCGCCCTACGAGACGAGCGCGTCACCGAGGACATGGTGAAGAACGCAGACCGCCTGGAGGTGGCGGTCAGGCCCTTTTGAGACGTTCTCTTGGAAGGGCGACGTGGGTTGGGTGTTCTACCCTGCACAACCGGTCCCGAACGCTGCCGTGGAAGCGCTGATGCGTGACCAGCTCAGGCAGAGGAGGCGAGATCCTGGTGCGCTTGGTGCAATAGGGCGACGAGGTCCTGAAGGCGTTCAAGGCCCTTGTGGTCCGCCTGGTGCTGAAGGTTGTGCACCGGAGGACTTAATGGAGCGGCAGCTTGCTCAGCTTCAGCTCGGCATGGGAGCCCCGGTCAAAGCGACCGAGACCAGTTACACTTCGGCCTCAGAGATCCTGTCGAGGCACTGATGTACTGTCCTGTTTGTGAGAAGAGCAGCAAGTTCCAGTCGTACAACAAGAACAAGCCTCGTCCGAACGCGAGGTGCGGGCACTGTGGATCGTTGGAGCGTCACCGTCTTGTGTGGCGTTTCTTTCAGCTACGGACCAACTTGTTTGACGGCGAACCGAAGAGGATGCTGCACGTAGCGCCGGAATGGGGCTTCCAGTCACGACTCAAGAAGCGTCTTGGTGGTGGCTACGTGTCAGCAGACTCTGACCCGGACAAAGCAAAGGCGATGGTGCAGATAGATGTGATGGACCTCATGTTTCGCGATGGATGGTTCGACGTCGTCTATTGCAGTCACGTTTTGGAGCACGTCAAGGATGACCGGGCTGCCTTGCGGGAGCTGCGTCGTGTGTTGGCACCTGGTGGTTGGGCAGTGTTCATGGTTCCGATCATTGCAGAAAGGACCTGGGAAGATCCCTCGATCACAGATCCCGCGGAGCGTCTCAAACACTTCGGACAGAAGGACCACGTCAGAGCTTATGGCTTAGACTTCGTCGACCGACTTACTGAGGCTGGTTTCAACGCCAGGACGGTCACTCACCGTGACTTCCTTGGCGTCGATGAAGCCAGGAGCATGAACCTTCCAGGTGACCCAATCTTTCTGTGTGTGGATTACTGATGACGTACGACGAGAAACCAGCCGGCCGAATCATCCGAAGCAAGGAGGAGCTTGCCGACTGGATGGTCCAGGCCGACGTGGCTTGCGCGAAGCTAGGTTTGAACAAGGCCGTCGAGGAGCAGCCGGCCGCGTTCCCGTATTGGATTCGAGGCATCGTCATGTGTGAGACGATGTACATCATCTTCTTCACGAAGGCCCAGGCTGAACAACTGGTGAAGGTATGACTGACCAAGAAAAAGTGATCGCGATGTTGAACGAAGCGTATCGTCGGGACCCGTTGGCGATGCACGCTTTGATGATGAACAGGGTGCCATGTAGTGACCAGTTGGCCGATGATCCCTGTGTCGTCGTAGATACGCCGGGAATAGCCTATGGAGAGCCTGTTCATCTTGTTGGTGCCCTGGGTTTGATCAACGGAGTGTTGAACGCCCTCGGTGTTGGAAGAGTTGCGGGACAGTTCGACGACGATAGCGACTTCCTGCAAGGCTTCCAGAGGTACAAACCCAATGACCCAAAGAGTTAGACTCAAGGTGACGGACGCCTACATCGTCACCAAGGCGCACAGCAAAGAGCTAGAGATCAAGCTCGACACAGACCAGCTCGTTGCCAAGCCAGGCGACACGGTCTTGATCGAGGGAAGGTGCCCGGTCAAGCCTTACCCGACTTCCAAACGCTTGAAGGACGGGCCACCCAAGGACTTCGACTCACCTGCCTGCTGCGACAGTCGCGTGGAGAACGTCATCCACTGGTACAAAGGCCGCTGGGTCCACGAGATGGACTCAGGAGGACCAGGGCAGACCAGGGAGGATCTGACCGTACAAGTCTTCTTCTGCCCGTTCTGTGGTGCTAGACTGGATGGAAACACCCCACTGAGGAAGATATGAAAGACGACGGCCTGAAAAACGACGGACATGACGTCCGTATTTGCGACTGTGAATCCTGCAAGCTACAGCGGCGAGCTACAGGTAAGATGATCGAGACGCCTATCAAGAATCTTGGTGGTGGCGTCCAGTTCGGGATAGATATAGGTGGACGATCAGACTTCAAGAAACCGAGAGGCCCTGGCGATTCTTAGCCAGATGTTTCCCTGGCCTAGAAGTCGTCCAAACGTGAGAGTGTCGTGTCATGGGTGGTTCACCCACGATCGTCATGAGACCATATACAGGATCATTCGTCCTGACACCACGTTGATCGTCGAGCTGGGGTCCTGGCTGGGAAAGTCTTCCAGGTGGTTTGCCGACCAGTTTCCTTGCTGCACCATCGTTTGTATCGACCACTGGAGAGGTAGCGAGGAGTTCAACAAGAGCCCTTTTGTTCAGAGGATGCTCCCTGTCCTCTATGAGACTTTCGTTCGTAACTGCTGGCGGCACCGGCGCTCTCTCATACCTGTCAGGCTCAACACCACGGACGGACTGAGATTGGTCTCGCGTCTAGGTGCCCAGCCTGATATTGTTTACGTGGATGCCGGGCACGATGTTGAATCTGCGTTCCACGACACGAAGAACTCGATTGAGTACTTCCCTGAAGCACAGATCCTTGGTGATGACTGGCAGTTCCCTTCAGTACGACAAGGCGTGGAACGCGCGGTGGAACATTTGGGTATGACCCATCGCCTTCGCCATAGCAAGGTACTTTGGTGGTTAGTCGATGACGGAAACTCCAGACTTTACCCTCAATGGTATTTCGATCAGAAGGCCAGACGTATCGAGCTACACTGAGAGGATCAGGAGCCAAGAAGGCTTCGCTTTCAGTCGTTGGGGAGATGGGGAGTGGCGTGCCGTCTTCGGTAAGGTTAGAGGATCTAACTGCGACAAGCACAAGTTCTTCCCGGAGATGAACGAGCAGCTCGCCGACGTGCTCAAGAGCAAGCCCACGTACATCATGGGCATGCAGATGCTGGCCATGAAGGAGTACGGTAAGAAGATCCCCAAGTGGTTAGGCTGGAACGATCTGGAGTTCGACTGGGTCGACTCCGACGTCTTCCACAAGGCTGCCATCTACGGCCGCTTGGATGAGATCGTCGAGGCCGTCAACACCAGGCATCTCATCGTCGTGGGGCCTGCCCATCTGCGAAAGGCCGAGGCCCTGAAGGTTGCCAAGTTCATCGAGGTGCCGTCCGTCGACGCCTTCAATGCCATGCCAAAGATCATTGCCAAGATACTCACCGCCGTGTCTGAGTCTGACGGTGAGCGTGCCCTGGTGTCTCTGTCTTGCAGTATGCCGGCAGAGATCATATTGGACGTCGTCTACAACCGCGTGGGTGATGACGGGCACTCGGTGGTAGACTTTGGATCGTTGTGGGACCCTCTGGCCGGGCTGAACACCAGGGTCTACCACAACCAGTTGTTCCCCGACAACAAGAAGACCCGAAGGATGGCTAGGATGTCGGAAGCGGACGCCACCCGAACACTAGAACTGGCGGAGATGAAGAAATGAAGAAACGACTTCTGTTGACCGGTATTGGAGGTTTCATTGGTCACCACGTGGCTCTCTGGATCTTGGAGCACACCGACTGGGATGTGGTCGGTTTTGATTCGTGGAACCCAGCACACAAGGGAGACAAGCTACGGATCTGTACCAAGCTCCAGATGTACATCCGCCAAGGCCGGTTAAAGCTCCACGAGGTGGACCTGGCCGTGCCGTTCTCCCCGGAGACGATGAACGTGATCATGGAGCGTGAGGTGGAGATGGGCCACCGCAGAGAGAAAGGGTTCAACTATATCATCAACATGGCCAGCGATAGCCATGTGACCAGGTCAGTTCGAGATCCGCGGACGTGTTGGAAGAACAACACCCAGCTCATCATCAACATGCTAGAGCTATTCCGCGAGGTGCGTTGCGAGAAGTTCGTCCAGATCAGCACGGACGAGGTCTACGGCGACGCCGGCTGGGAAGGTGAAGGACATCCGGAGTGGGACACCATCAAACCCAGCAATCCATACTCCGCCTCGAAGGCAGCCCAGGAGGCCCTGTCGGTCGCCTACTGGAGGACGTACGAGGCCCCTATTTGCATCACCAACACGATGAATGTGATTGGCGAGCGACAAGATCCGGAGAAGTTCCTCCCGAAGGTCATCTCGAAGATCATGGCCGGCGAGACAGTGTCCATCCACTCGGATAGTGAGGAGCGTGTTGCTTCCAGAGTGTGGCTCGATGCGAAGAACGTGGGTGCGGCGCTGCTGCACATCTTGGACCTACCGTTCAACCGATATAACCAGGGCAAGGGTAGTGAGTTGCCCACCAGGTACAACATCGTCGGTGAGACGGAGAAGAATGTTCTTGAGATGGCCCAGTTGATTGCTAGAATCATGGGAAGGGAACTCAAGTATGAGCTGGTCCGCGGCGACGAGGATCGGCCAGGTTACGATCGGAGATACGCCTTGGACGGGCGTAAGCTGCGAGACACAGGCTTCCAGTATCCATTCCAGTTCGAGGAAACGATCGAGCGGGTGGTGAAGTGGAACCTGAAACACCCGGAATGGAGGACAGTGTGGGGTGACACGCACCATTAGACCTTTCCCGCTTCGGCAGGTGAATCTGGAAAACTCTTCACTCTGTGACCGTAGGTGTCCAGAGTGCATGCGCAACTCTCATCCAGACAAGGAGAAGACAGCGCCTTGGTTCAAGCAGAACCTCATGCCGACAGAGCTGATCCACTCGGTCGTTGATCAGGTAGCCGCGTTGCAGGGAGATCCACGACAAAACGGAGCCGGCACTACCGTCATTTACTTCGCTCACTTCAACGAGCCGCTGCTCGATGACAGGATACCGGACCTTTGCAGGTACGTTAAGAAGAAGAAGCTACACCCTGTCATCTTGTCGAACGGCAACAAGATGACACGTGAGCTTGCTAAGGAGCTGGACGGTGTGTTGCTCAGGATGAACTTCTCCACCTACGGCTCAAAGAAGCAAAGACAAAGAAGGAACAAACGGGTCAGGTCCTACTTCAAGAAGACGCCCGTCTGCATCAAGCCTGTCGGCTTCAACCCTACTCAGCACTCTCCGACCTTCGACTTGGCCACGATCGTAGCTGATCGCATCGGTAGGGCCTGCTTCAACCCTCCCAGGGCGATGTACATCAATCACCAGGGTGAACAGTTGATGTGCTGCTCGGACTTCGGGGCCAACTTCAACCTGGGCAACATAAACGACAGCACGATCGAGGAGTTGTGGTTCAGCGACGCACACCAGGAGAGGATGCGTAAGCTGACAAAGCGCGGCAGCAGAAGAAAGTACCCTTACTGTTCGGCCTGCCCGTTGTTTGGTAGGGCTGGGCCGGGCGACGACAAATGGCTTGACGCTTGCACGTAATCAGAGGCACTCATCCGTGATCGACTGTACGGGTAAGACAATCCTTCTCAACCAGGTCAACCTGGAGACGTCGTCCTACTGCAACCGTCGTTGTGTCAACTGCATCCGAAACTCTCATCACGATAAGTACGTCACGAAGCCCTGGTTGGAAGAGAACTTTATGCCGATGGAGACGATACGGCACGTTCTCGAACAGGTCGTTGAGATGGGACACCCGGATAGTATTTGTCTTCAGTTCTACAACGAACCACTGTTGGACCCCAGGATCGCGGACATTGCTGCCTACGTGAAGAGCTTGGGTCTGAAAGTGTCTCTTCTAAGCAACGGCGACAACCTGACCGAGGAGCTGGCAAGCAGGCTGGACGGCGTGTTGGACATGGTTGCTTTCACGTTGTACCAGACCGGCAAAGAAAGAGGTGCAAGGCGTCGCAGGATATGTGGCTTGTTTGAGAAGACGTTCGTCAAGTTCAAGACTGGTGTGTTCATCCCGGCCCACTATGCACAGTCCTGGGACTTGGACGCTTTGGTGGAGAAGCATGTCGTTAGGCCGTGCAACATGCCGACTTGCGCTTTGTACATCAACTTCAAAGGCGAGGTCTGTCTTTGTTGTGCTGACTTTGGAGCTAACTTCGACCTTGGTACGGTGTACGACGCCACGCTCAGGGAGATTTGGTACGGCGAGAAACACCAACAGATGGTGCGTGATTTGCTGGTGCCTGGTGGCAGAAAGAAGTACCCGTTCTGTTCTACTTGTCCTCGCCGCTACATGAGCAGGCATGAGAAACGAATCCGTACCTCTCCGGTGGATTAACCTGGAGACGTCGTCCTACTGCAACCGTCGCTGTGTTGAGTGCATCCGGAACTCCCACCCGGACGCTGACGTTGCGGGACCTTGGCGCGAGAGAAACTTCATGCCACTGGAGACGATCCAGCACGTTTTGGAACAGGCCGTCGAGATGGGTCACCCGGACTGGATCGGCTTGACCTTCTACAACGAACCACTGTTGGACCCCAGGATCGTTGACATAGTAATCTACGTGAAGAGCCTCGGGTTGAAGTCGTGTTTGTTGAGCAACGGAGACAACCTGACAGTAGACCTGGCAAGGCAACTGGACGGTATGTTGGATGTGCTCATGGTGTCGATGTACTTGGAAGGCCAGGCCAGGAAACAAAGACGGCGAACCATCAAGCAGTCGTTCGAGCACACCGACGTCAGGTTCAAGCCTGGCATATTCGGCCCTTCTCACTACTCCCCGACGTTCGACCTAGATGCCCTGGTGAAGAGGAACATTGATCGGCCCTGCCTCGCACCAATCCAAGCGCTGCACGTCAACCACAGGGGCGAGGCTTGCTTCTGTTGTGCGGACTTTGCAGCGAACTTCGATCTTGGTACAGTATATGACGCTTCCCTTTGGGAGCTTTGGTA
>Ga0180437_10002522_pt1 | contig 29013 bp, 28 predicted proteins | sample SS_ome_4_FD_132410 | JGI IMG/M metagenome (GOLD analysis project Ga0180437, IMG submission 132410) | Hypersaline lake sediment archaeal communities from the Salton Sea, California, USA - SS_3_D_1 metaG | ecosystem: Environmental > Aquatic > Non-marine Saline and Alkaline > Hypersaline >...
ATCACTTCGTTCGCCATCACAACACACAAGCTAAACCTTTCATCTGGACCGCAACCGCCGATTCCATCCTGGCTAAAATCAAAAGACTATGTCAATATATTTCCGAGACGCAACACTAGGAGAAACAATGCGAAAATGGCGATGCTCGGTGTGCGGATACATATACGACGAGTCCAAAGAGGGCGTTCCCTTCGAGGAACTGCCGGAAGACTGGACCTGCCCACGCTGCGGCGCTCCCAAGACAGTGTTTCAAGTCTCCGAAGGAGAAGCTGTCACCTCTAAAGCCAAGACGACCGTTGCCGATAAGATCGTGGCGCAGCTGGCCGCCTACGGCGTGCAGCGGGTTTTCGGAATTCCCGGTCATTCCAACCTTCCGCTGACCGATGCGCTGCGCCGGCATCCCGACATCGATCTGGTGCTCACACGTCATGAACAGGCGGCCGCTTTCATGGCCTCGGCGCATGCCAAATTCACGGGGAAGATCGGTGTCTGCATGTCAATCGCCGGACCCGGAGCCACCAACCTCATCACCGGGATCGTGGATGCGGCCACCGACCGGGCACCGGTGCTGGCCCTGTGCGGTCAGGTCCCGGAGGTATTTTTGGGGAGCGAATCGCTTCAGGAGATCGCCGAAACCGATATCTTCAAGTCATTCTGTGTCTATGCGGAAATGATCGGTCATCCTAATCAGGCACTGAAAGTGCTGAATTTGGCGGTTAAAAAGGCATATGCCGCTCCCGGGCCGGCCGCCCTGAGCCTGCCTACCGATGTGCTGTCCGAACCCTTGGACGAGTCGACTTGGATTCCCTCCGCACACCTTTCCAAAGCGGATTTTTCTCCGGGTGAATCCTTGGAAAAGGCGGCCTCCATCATCAAGCAGAGCCGCCGGCCGGTGCTTTTTGCCGGATGGGGCTCCCGGCAGTGCGGAGCGGGATTGTTGGAATTGGCTTATCACATCGGAGCGCCCATCGCGACCACCGCCCGAGCCAAGGGCATCGTGCCGGAAACCGATGATATGGTCCTGGGCGTGCTGGGCTCGATCGGAAACCGTTTCGCCCCCCGCATCGTGCAGCAAGCCGACCTCATCATTATTCTGGGCAGCGGCTTTCGACAGCGTAATCTGGTCCCGGAGATCGACGTCGTTCAGGTGGATATCGACGCAGCCCGAGTGGGAAAGACCTTCCCGGTTAAAGCCGGCATCGTGGGGGACGCTCATACCGTGATACGGAAGCTCAGGGACATGCTGCCTGAGCGGGCCATCGAACCTGAATTTCTATCCAAGATCGAAATGGCCCATACCCAATACCGTGCCCTGCTCCAGGCCGATGCACAAAACATGCAGAAACCCATCTATCCCGGGTATGTTATCCAGGCCCTGAAGCGACATGTCCCGAAGAATGCCGTCATCTGCTCGGATGTGGGCGACCACACCTATTGGTTCTACAAACGCTTTGTCTGTGAAGGGCAAACCACCCTGCTGTGCGCCAATATGGCCGGAATGGGATTTGGTGTGCCGGCCGCCATCGCCTGCCAGATGGCCGCTCCTGATCGTCCGGTAGTCGCCATAACCGGTGACGGAGGATTCGGAATGGCCGGAATGGAATTCACCACCGCCGTGCACAACCGCCTTCCCTTGACAATTGTGGTTTTTAATGACGGCAAGCTGAAAAATATCAAAAAGGAGCAGGAGGAATACAACTATCCCGAGTATCGAGTGGATTTCCCAAATCCCAATTTCGCGGAGTTCGCTGCATCGGCTGGAGGTATGGGGATACGGGTCGAAGAACCCGAGGACTTGGACGATGCTTTGCGTAAAGGAATTGATGCCTCTCGACCTTGTATTGTCGATGTGAAGGTGGATCCGCAGAAATACATACCCGCGGTTCACCGCGTATAGCCCTAGGGGACGCCCCCCAAGGTGCCACCCTACCTGTCTGTGAGGCCTGAGTCTTTCTGATTATCCCAAGACATCGAACTAGGGTGGCACCTTGGGGGGCGTCCCCTAGGGCTATTCAGCGCTAGCGGGAGGCTTTCAGCAGCGTGAGGAGCCGCTCCTGGAGGAGCGGCTCACGCTCGACCAAGGGCGTCGAATCACGGCGGTAGACCTCCAAATTACTCTCGAAGGTATGCTTGTCCGGGTTAAGGTAGATGACACCCAGAGGGAATCTGTCGGTTTCGATTGCTCGCGCAAATGCCTGTCCTCGGTCCTGCGGATCGTGAGAGCCGTCCAACCGGTAGGTGTGCTCCTTAAACCAACTGAGGGTGTTGATTTTGTTGAAGGAAACACACGGCTGGAAGATATCCACCAAGGCATAGCCCCGGTGGCGGATAGCCTGTTTGAGGATATCCTTGGTTAGGTCAAAATCTCCGGAGAAGGCCCGTGCGACAAAGGACGCATCCATGGCCACGGCCAACGCGACCGGATTGAAAGGCGACAGGATCACTCCCCCCGTTTGAACCGGCGTGGTGAATCCGCATTGGCTGGTCGGTGACGCCTGTCCCTTGGTCAAGCCGTAAACCATGTTGTTGTGCACGATATTCGTAATGTCGGGATTTCGCCGCATGGTGTGGATGAGATGGTTCCCTCCTTCACCGTACATGTCTCCGTCTCCGCTTTCCGCTAAGACCGTGAGCGTTGGATTGACGGCCTTAATCGCCGTTGCCGGGGGAAGCGCCCGGCCGTGGAGGCCGTTGAAGAAATTGGTCTTCAGATAGTGGGGAATCTTAGCAGCTTGGCCGATTCCGGAGACCAATACCAAACGCTGCGGCGGAATATCCAGCTCGATCAGCGCGGCCTTCAGGATTTTCAGGATGCTGAAATTGCCGCACCCGGGACACCAGGCAATATCTATTTTCCCCATATCGAAACTGTCTTTCATCATGGCTTCACTCCTCAGCAAGAGACGTCCGTATACTCTTCGTGATCTCTTCCACGGAAAAAGGTAGGCCGTCGTACTTGAGGATCTTGTCATGGAAGTCCATCCCGATTTCGCGCTTGATCAGCCTTCCGAATTGGGCTGTGGCGTTCCCCTCGATCAGGATCAATCTCCGAGCCGCCTTGAGAAAGCCGGCTGTCTTCAGGTGGAGGGGATAAACCTGACTGAAGTGCAGAAATGCCAAGTCTGGATATCCCAGCCTCGCCATCGCCTCAACGACCATGGGATAGACCGATCCCCAGCCCACTAATAGACTCGAATACTCCAAAGCTCCCACCAACTCAGGCGGCTGCGCCTCCCTCATGATGCCCTTTAGTTTTTTCAGACGCTTATCCACCATCCGAGTCCGGAGATCGAGGTCTTCCGTAATGTGGGCATCCTCATCGTGTTCGTCGCTGTCCACACCTACCAATCCATCACTACCCGGGATTCCCCGCGGCGACACTCCGTTCGCAGTCATTCTGAAGCGTTGATAGTCGGAGGCCGCAGAGATCGTGCGGCGCTCTATGCTCATGCCGGAAATATCCGGAACCGACATATTGACATAGGTATCCATGAAATACTGGTCCGTCAGGATGAAAACCGGGATCTGGAACCGCTCAGCCAGGTCGAATGCGCTGGCCATCAGGGTAAACGCCTGGGACACAGATCCCGGCGCCAGTATCGCCCGCGGGAACTCGCCGTGCCCTGCATAGAGAGCCAAATCCAGATCTCCCTGCTCGGTGCGGGTTGGCAGGCCGGTGCCCGGGCCGGGCCGCTGGGCCAGGTGGACCACCAGCGGTGTCTCGATCATTCCGGCCAGGCTTATGCCCTCCCCCATCAGGGCGAATCCCCCCCCGCTGGTCGTCACTAGGGCGCGCGCCCCGGTATAAGCGGCACCCAGGGCCATGTTGACGGCGGCGATCTCATCTTCCGCCTGCTCCACGATGACATCGAAGTCCTTCTGCTTTCCAGCCAGGTACACCATGACTCCGGTCGATGGCGACATGGGATAGGAGGAAAGGAAATTGCATCCACCCGCCAGAGCTCCCATCCCCACCGCCTCCGCCCCGTTGAGCAGCATCTCCGGCGCTCCCTTTCGCGTGGGAGCCGCCGAAACCCTGACGTCATCCGATTCGAGCAGCCGGATGCCGTGAGCATAGCCCATCGCCACGGCCTGAAAATTTTTCTCTACGACCTCCTCTCCCTTGGCAGAAAATCGGTGTCGGATGAATTCCCGGAGGGTGGATTCGTCGGCCCGGAACAGTCCCAAAATCAGCGACGCCGCCAGGATATTGGTGAAGATTTTCCCTCCCACATCCTGTGCGAGCCGGGTAAAGGGGACATCCACGAAGCGGCCGACATCCTGAGGACAGTGTGCACAGAGACGCTCTTTATCTCCGATCACGACGGTATCGGCCGAGATTCTGCGCTCAAGATGCTTAAACGCCTGAGCATGAAATGGGACCAGTAGATCGATGCGGTCCACATAGGCCGCCACTCGATGGGATGACACCCGAATTTCGGTGGAATTACTGCCGCCGCGCACCCGCGACATGTATTCTTTGGTGGCATAGACATGAAATCCGCACCGGTGCAGGACCCGCACCAGCATTTGCTCCACGGTCTGAATCCCCTGCCCGGCTTCCCCGCATAAAACGATGGACACATCATCCGGCGCGGCTCTGAGGTGCTGGGTCATACGGCCCTCCTTACGTTTTCATTCGATTCCCCGGCTCCATGGATTTATAACAGAGGGTCTTGGGGTTGTCAAACCTGGAGCAGGATGTATCTCCGTCTCTGTAGGATTAACCGAAAATCCGAGGCCCAAGGCAGCGGCCTCCCCTGCCGCCGCAAGATCATTCATCAGCCACAGGTCCGGAGTTGCCCATCACAAAACCCGAAATCTTTACTGGACCTGTAGGAAATGGTAGACTACAATTTCAATGTTTTCCGCTTTCCGAAAACCCAAAATCAAGGAGATTGCATGGATCCTGCCTCGCTGGTGCAACCTATTTAAGGCTTATCTGGGGAATCCCCTGCCCGATCAGGGTGGCTGCAAATTATGTAAAGGGAGGGAGCGCTTATGTCTTTCTTTGTGACCAAGACCATCATCGGATGGCTTTTGTTGGGGCTCGGTATCGTGGCCGTGACCACCATGCTGGCCGTTATGGGGAGGCAAGACCACAAAATCCCGCCTACCAGGCTCCGGAAGATCCACCGCGCCGTGGGAATTGTGTTTTTTTTGTTGGCGCTGACGAATGCCGTCCTGGGACTCCGATATTGGATCGTCGCCGGAGACACTCTGTCACCCCGTGCGGTATGGCACGCCGTGCTGGCCCTGGGATTGGTCGTTGTCTTGGGGCTCAAAGTGATGATAGTCAAGGCCTACAAAGGCCTACTCCGCTACGGTCCCACTATGGGGATGATCGTCTTTGGACTGGTCTTCGTCGCCTTCCTGATATCGGGAGGATACTTCACCGGCAGATCCCTTGCTGGAGTCTCCGCATCGTTTTCTTTGTCCGAGGTGCTTGAACCGGAGATCACAGGCGATGCAGAGAAGGGCGCAGCGCTTTACTCCGCTCAGTGCGCTTCCTGTCATTTTTCGGATAGGATGGAAGCAAGATTCGGCCCCGGATTGCTGAACCTCTTCAAGAACGAGACCCTGCCGGTCAGTAACCGTCCGGCCACGATCGAAAATATTCGCGATCAGATCGTTCAACCCTACCGCTCCATGCCGGCCTTTACCGAATTCTCGGAAAAAGAAATGGCCGACCTGCTGGCCTATCTCAAGAGTCTATAAGGACCGAGGCAATGAAAAAATTCTGGCGTTGCCATGTGTGCAATGACATCCATTACGGTGTGAAAGCACCGGAGATATGTCCCACTTGTCTCAAGGAGAACGCCTATGTCGAGATCGCATCCGGAGAAGCGCAAAGAATCATGAGCGTAGCCCAGATAACCATCGACAAGCCCGCATTCGTCCAAGCCATAAAGGCGTTCGCGGCCAAGTGTGAATTTCAGGTAAATCCGGATCAGGAGCGGGTTGAACTGCTGCTGGAGGGCATGTTCAACAACGAGGCCAATCACGGCCTTAAATATTGCCCCTGCCGCCTGATCGAGAAGGACTTCTCGAAAGACATCGAGCTCATCTGTCCCTGCAACTTCTTGGTCCACGAGACCTATCAAGACAAAGCAGACGGTGAATGCTGGTGCGGCCTGTTCATTAAAAAGGAGATTACATGAAAAAATTGGTCATGTTCCACGGCCGGGAATGCCCCCATTGCCGCAAGATGATGCCGCTGGTCGATAAGATGATCGCGGAAGAAGGGATCGAGATCGAAAAGCTGGAAGTGTGGCACGACGAGAAAAACGCCGACACCATGCGCTCCTACCGGGAAGTGATAACACCCAAATGCGGGGGGCAGCTGCGGGTGCCGACGTTCTTGAACACCGAAACCAATGACGTCGAGTGCGGCGAATTGGAATACGAAAAACTCATCGGCTGGGCCAACCGCTAACCATATCGACGGCCAACCGCCGCATAGCGGGCCGTTAATCCCAGCGATCGCCGGGGCGGACCGCTTTCAGGATGAGGCCGGCGCCTCGTTGCTCACACGATGATATTATCGATGAGGCGGATGCGATCGATATAGACGGCCGCCGCGATCAGATCCCCGGATTCAACCACGCTCTTAGGCAAAAGAAACGACGTGTCGACGATCTCGACATAATCTATCCGTGCCTTGGGTTCCGCTTCGATCACCGCCCGGATTTCCTGTTTGAGGCGCTCCGCGTTCCTCTCGCCCGCGTCGATCCGGGTCCGGGCCCGGCTGAGGCCGCGAAACAAACAGAGAGCGGCACGGCGCTGCTCCAGATCAAAATAGGAATTGCGGGAGCTGAGTGCGAGGCCGTTATGATCGCGCACGATGGGGCAGACTTCGATTTCGACATCGAGGTCGAGATCTTTCACCATCCGTCGGATTATGATCGCCTGCTGCGCATCCTTCTGCCCGAAGAAGGCCACATGCGGACTCACGATATGAAGCAGCTTAAGTACGATGGTGCACACCCCGCGGAAAAACACCGGCCGACTGCGGCCGCACAGCCTGTTCTGGAGTTCATGGACCTCCACATATGTGGCATAGGCCTCCGGATACAAGGCATCGCCGGGAGGCGCAAAAACCGTGTCCACGCCCTCCCGCTCTAGGAGCCCGAGATCCCGTCCCATGTCCCGGGGATAATCCGCGAAGTCCTCATGCGGCGCGAATTGGGCCGGATTGACGAAGATGCTGACCACCGTGTGGTCGGACCGCTCAAGGGAGGCGCGGATCAAGCTGAGGTGGCCTTCATGCAGGAAACCCATGGTGGGTACGAAACCCAGCCTTTTCCCAAATGACTTGATCCCGTGCAGGTGATCTTTCAGCGGTGGGATCGAATCGAAGACCTGCACGGCTTCAGCCCTCTGCGATGGTATTCGGATCCACTCCCGAGCCCAGGTGGTAGGAATGTTTATCCTCAGGAAATTTGCCCTTCTGCACATCCAGGACATAAGCCCGGACCGCCTCGTTAAGCTGATCGTGTAGATGGGCATAGCGCTTGACGAACTTAGGGAGATAGCCGTTGGAATATCCGGCCAAATCATGAAAGACCAGGATTTGGCCGTCACAATAGGGACCGGCCCCGATACCGATGGTGGGCACCTCCAGCTTTTCCGTAATTACACGGGATAATTCCATGGGAACGCATTCCAAGACCACTGCGAAAGCACCGGCTTTCTGCAGATTCTCAGCGGCCTTTACGATCTTTTTGGCCTCAGCCCGCTCCTTTCCCTGGACCTTGAAGCGTCCCAAGTGGTAAAGCGATTGAGGTGTCAGGCCCACATGCCCCATGACGGGTATCTCAGCCTCTACCAGGGTTTCGATCAATTTGAGCCGCTTGGGGGCCGCTCCCTCGATCTTGACCGCTTTGGCTCCTGCTTCCTTGAGAAAGCGGGACGCATTACGCACGCTTTCTTCCACCGAGAGATGAAAGGAAAAGTAGGGCATGTCTCCCACCACCAAGGCCCGGTGAACCCCCCGGGATACGGCCCGAGTGTGGTGGAGCATCTCCTCCATAGTCACGGGGATGGTGTTGGCATATCCCAGTACCACCATGCCCAGCGAGTCGCCCACCAGGATCAGATCCACTCCGGCTTGATCCACGATCTTGGCGGTCGGATAGTCGTACGCAGTGAGGGCGGATATCTTCTCCTTCTGTCTCTTTTTCTTCTGTAACCAAGGAATGGTGATCTCGGGAAGATTGTCTTCAGGCATGGAAAATCCTTTCTCCCCATCCCGCCTGCAACTACTTATCGGGATTGAGGTAAAGTCTCATGATTTTTTCCAATCTTTGCCGGAACGGCTCAAGGGCACATAGAAAAGTGTGCTCTTTTTCATCTGCCTGATCTTGTCGATAAGATCGTCAATAACCTCTTCTTGGATGAAGTCCAGTTCATCGGCCTTGACCACCAGGAGAGGGGTTGCCTGGTAGTTGAAAAAGAAATAATCGAAGGCCTCGACGATATCCTCCAGATATTTCTCCGCAATGCTTTTCTCCAGGGCCGATCCCTCTTCGTCTATCCTCTGGAGGAGTGTGGGCAGCGAGATCTGCAGGTAGATGGTCAGATCCGGTCGCGCAATCTTTTCCGCAAAGATACCAAATATCTTCTCATAGACCAGCAGTTCCTCATCAGCCAGGGTTTGATAAGCGAAGATCTTGTCCTTTTCAAACAGGTAATCGCAAATGATCCGCTCGTGAAAGAGGCTGCGTTGGAGGAGGCTGCTCTGCTGATGATAGCGATTGACAAGGAACACCAGCTGTGCCAGGAAAGCCGATCCTTCCTTCTCCTCGTAGAACTCCTTGAGATAAGGGTTATCGGTGCGATCGAATACGGCACGGCCGCCGATGCGCTGGGCCAGGATTTCAGTCAGTCTCGATTTTCCCGACCGAAGGACTCCCTCGACAGCGATATGGTTAAAAATGAAGCTGTCTTCGTCCGGCATTTTATACCCGGATTACCATAGCGGATACGAGGCGATAAGTCAAACATTGACTGGGGGACGCCCCCCAAGGTACCACCCTGTTTGTCATGGGCATTAGGCCGCAACGATTTTCAGTCTAGGGTGGCTCCTTGGGGGATGTCCCCTAGGATTTTCGGATATCGTTGACTTCCTCTTTGACCGGTACAATGATCCACGCAATGATGTAAAAAAGAAACATGGGAAACAGAGCGGTGATCAGGCCGACCGCCACAAACAGCAAGCGGATCAATGTGGCGTCGATATCCAGATATTCCGCCAAACCGGCACAAACGCCTCCTATCATTTTATTGCTCTGGAGCCGGTATATCTTTTTGGACATGATCGTCTCCTGTTTTCATTATAAGATACCCTGCAAGAATAGCAATTATTCTCCTGATCCCTCAACTTTTTTCTACAATCGCCTATTTACGGGATCCTTCGGAAGAGGCCGGGATTCCACCCGGGCGGCAGCGCTCCCATCAGTGGAAGATCTTTGTCATCTAAGGGGAACCGCATTCGCCTTGCTTTTAAGTCGGCGCTTACGGATACTATTGTTAGCGCCATGCCAAGGAGGTCCGTAATGACGCAACCGATCTGGATCGATGGACACTGGCGCCCGGCCGAATCTCCAACCGAGACCTTTCAAGCGGTCAGTCCTGTAGACTGTGAAGCCTTCGGGGATACTTTCCCTATATCCAGCTTCGAGGACGTTCAAGACGCCCTGTCGGCCGGGTGTAAGGCAGCGGAGGACATGCGCGGACTCTCGCCGGAACCGATCGCACTGTTCCTGAAAGCATACGCCGATCTCATCGAGAAACAGGCCTCGATCTTGGTCCAAACCGCAGCCCGGGAAACCGGGTTGCCTGCCGTTCCGCGCCTTAGGGATATCGAACTTCCCCGCACATGTGACCAGCTCCGTCAAGCAGCCGAAGCGGCGCGCGATAGGTCCTGGCGGATGGCGGTCATAGACCGGCGGTTGAACATCCGCTCTTGGCATGGGCCGCTCGCGGGCCCGGTTGTCATCTTAGGGCCCAACAACTTTCCTCTGGCCTTTAACTCAATATCCGGGGGTGATTTTACCGCCGCCCTGTCAGCCGGCAATCCCGTGATCGCCAAAGGTCATCCCGGCCATCCCAACACCACCCGTCTCCTCGCGGAATCCGCTCATGAAGCCCTGAATCGGAGCCGGCTCCCCCGTGCGGCAGTCCAGCTCATCTATCATATGCATCCGAAGGACGGGTCCAGGCTGGCGGCGCACCCCAGCATCGGCGCCCTTGCCTTCACCGGAAGCCGCGGAGCGGGCCTGAAGCTGAAACAAGCGGCGGAGGAGGCGGGAAATCCCGTATACCTTGAGATGTCGGGAATCAATCCCGTGATTCTCCTGCCCTATGCCCTTCAGGAAAGGAGCGAGGAAATCGCCGCCGAATTCAGCACATCCTGCACCCTCGGAGCCGGGCAATTCTGTACTAATCCCGGTCTGGTGATCCTGATAGAAGACGAATGGGCGTCTCGGTTCCTCAAGAGCTTGGCTGATAATCTGGCCGCCGCCCCCCGCGGAACGATCGGCAGCCGCCAGGTTCTGACCGGGTGGTCGGCCGCCCTCAAGGAATTGCAGCTCCACGGAGCGGAGATCATCACAGGCGGTGAGACGGAATTCTCCTCCCCGCTAAAGGCATCAAACACCCTCCTCCAGGTTTCCGCCAAGACTTTTCTCGCGCACAGCAGTAAGCTTCAAACCGAAGCCTTCGGCCCATCCACCCTGGCTGTTCTGACTCGCGACAGCGAAGAATTACTGGCCGTGGTATCGGGCCTGGAGGGTAATCTCACGGGAAGCATCTACAGCCACTCACAGGAGTTGGACGACGAACTTTACTCCCTGGTGGCCCCCGTGCTGCGCGATAAGGTCGGACGGCTTCTCAACGACCGGATGCCCACTGGGGTGGCGGTCAGTCCGGCCATGCATCACGGAGGGCCCTTCCCGGCCACCGGTCATCCCGGATTCACATCCGTCGGCATTCCCCGCTCTATGCTCCGCTTCACGGCGCTGCAGTGCTATGATAATGTGCGCCCACATCGACTGCCACCCGAACTGCAGGATAAAAATCCTACCGGCCGCATGTGGCGCTACATCGACGGCACCTGGTCTCAATCCGACATCTGAACGTCGGAATTATGGGGAAAGGCATGAGTGATCGGCAATCAAAAGTGCAAACCGAATCTGATGCAAAGCCCCATAACACGCGCAGGAGACGGCCTATCCGCCGGGTGATGCTTCTCCTGGCCTTCGCCATAGCGATCGCCGTTGTCACCATCCGTCTATCCTTACCCGACCTATCGGATCTCAAAACTCGGAATCCAACCACGACCTCCCTGATCCGCCAGCGCCAAAAGCAGGCGGCAAAAACCGGGGAGAAGTTCATCGTGCAACAGGAATGGATGGCCTTCGATCAGATCCCAGCCCTTCTCAAGACCGCAGTCCGGGTGAGCGAAGACGCGGCGTTTTTCTGGCACAGGGGCATTGATTATACAGAGCTGAAAGAGTCTCTCAAACGAGACCTTAAAGAAGGAAGGTTCGCCCGCGGAGGAAGCACCATCACCCAGCAGCTGGCGAAAAACCTGTTTCTGTCCACTCGAAAAAGCCTATGGCGAAAGTTCAAGGAATACCTGATCGCCAAACGTTTGGAAAAAACGTTGAGCAAGGACCGCATCTTCAGCCTCTACCTCAACCTCATTGAAATGGGCCCCGGCATCTTCGGGATCCAGGCGGCCGCCCGTTTCTGGTTCGAGAAGGATGTGCGTGAACTTTCCCTGGAAGAGATCGTTCGGCTGACCGCCATCATTCCGCGGCCGCTCAACGCCGATCCAAGGACCAACTCCCCGTGGATGTCATTTAGAATCCGATGGATCGCCGACACGCTGCTGGCAGGAGGGCATATCACAGAGCATGAGCGACAGGGCCTACTGCGCACGCTCGAGGAAGGGGAAAGAGGTGGAGGTCCCGATCTCAGCCGCCGGCAACCATATGGATGACCTTAACGTCCGCTCCTTGGTGCACCAGATGCGATGACCAATCATCCCGCTTAACCAGCCTCCCGTCGACCTTGATCACCAGCATGCGGAAGGTGTAGTTCATGACCTCCAGGATCCTCTGCACGGTCATTCCCTCTTCCCAAGGGATAGAGCGGCCGTTAACGATTATCGTCTTATTATCTGCCGTCATAAGGCCCGATCTCCCCCACCGAGTCTATTCGCATTGCATGAAAAAATTCACCGCCTGCGGCAGCCGGAATCCCTCGAACTCACCTCAGATGAGGCTTAACGGTCTCGACCAATTCCGGCAGGTCCATACCGATATTCTTCAAATGCTCGATGGTGGGGACGCCGTCTTTGGTCCAGCCCCGCCGCTTGTAAACCGCATCCAGCAGTTTTTCGTAGAGCTCCTCACGATACCTGCGGGTTATGGCCAGCTTTTCCTCCGTGCTCTTGCCTGCCGGATCCACACCGATGATCTCTTTCAGCTGCTGGTCATATCTTTCCCGGCGGCTCTCATACTCCTCCACCGTTACCGGACCGGCGGCCCGATAAGGCTGGGCGTCATGCTCGCGTTTGCCGTATCCACGCCTCAGATTGAAGATCCGCTGGAAATTGTACACCCGCTCCGACTGCCGCACCAGCTCGTATTTGTCGATCGTGTTCCCGGTCACCGCATTATAAACCGTCACGTAATTGTCCACATGTTCGGGCACCTTGGCCGGCTCGTCCTGTTCGGCATTGTCCTCCGGCTCCACATCGTTCCATGGCAGCTTGCACAATCCCATCAGCCCGAACCAGGTGCGGAACATGGGAAAGTAATGCAGGGCTTCCGCCTTGTCCTCAAAGGTGGGAATCTGGTTATTGACCATGTCCATGAAGATCAGCCAGGCTTCGTCGTGTTGCGGGCCCTTGTTGGTCATGGCGTACCCTCCCTGTTGAGCCAGGGACTCTTTGGATACGTACTGCGAGTACTCCAACCCCTTGTTTTCCATGCTGATATCCCGCAGAAATTGAGGATCGGCGCCGTATTCTTTGGCAAACATTTCCCTCATTTTGCGTACGCCCTGGCCCACCACCACGCCGAAGCCCTCCCCCTGCGCCATCTGGTGGATTAGCTCCAGCGCCGCATCCGCATGGCCGAAATTCAGCTTGAGACCGCCGGTGATGGTGTCATCGATGATGCCGTTCTCGTAGCACTCCATGGCAAAGGCCACCGAGGTTCCGAAGGAGATGGTGTCGATGCCGTAGGTATCGCAGTAGAAGTTGAGCTCCAGGACCGCATCCACGTCGAAAATGCCGCAGTTGGCTCCAACTCCCGCCGCCGTCTCGTACTCCGGTCCCTCAACATCCACCACCTGTCCCTTGTACGGACCGGTGCGGGGCTTGAATTCCTCCGCCATCTTACAGCAGGACATCAAACATCCCAGCCAGCAACCATCCGGTTTACCCTGTGTAAACCTTTCCTTCCAGTGCTGGGAATCGATCTTGTAAGCCTCCTCATGCGCCCCGTATTTGAAATTATGCACCGGCAGCAGGTCGTAATCGTTCATGATCTCCATGAGATGGGCGGTTCCGACCTCTTTCATGTGGGACTGCTTGTGATCGAGTTCCCGCATCTCACGGGCGAAGCGTTTACCCCTCTCCGCGATGCTGGGCAGGTCCACCACATTGTTGAGGTTGGGGGCGATCCCTTTGATCTTGGCCACCAGGGCCTTGATATTCTTATCCCGGAACACGGTCCCGATGCCGCCGCGGCCGGCCTGTTTGACGCGGACCTTCTTCCGTTTGACATCGTAGAAGCTGAAGTTCAACATCCCGATCAGGGTGTGTTCTGCGGCCGATCCCGAGGACACGACGGCGACATTGCGCTTGTCATTCTCGCCGTCGGCATACATTTCGGTGAGCTGTTCGGCTAGGATATGGGAGTCGATCGCTCCCTCAGGAGCCTCCTCGATGCGCACCGTGCCGGTGGTGCCGTCGATCACCAGAATGACATCATTTTCCGCTTTCCCTTGGATCTCCAGGGCATCGAATCCGGAAAACTTCATGAACGGGCCGAAGTAGCCGCCTACGTTGCAGTCGATGACCAGGTCCGTGATGGGGGAAATGGAGACCACCAGGGATTTGCCGCATCCGGAGTACTGGGTGATCCCGGCCACCGGTCCCGGAGAGATGATGATCTCGTTGTCGGGGTCATCCCACTTGGTATCAGGCCGGGTGCCGTCCCACAGCAGCCGCAGGCCGAAGCCTTTGCCTCCGATGAATTTATCCTTCAATTCGTCGCTGACCGGCTTCTCCCGCACCGAGCTATCGCTGAGGTTCACATACAGCATGCGGTTGTTGTAGCCGCGTACGACCTCACCCAGTCGGTAAGAGTATTCCTTGAGAAGCTTGTGTTTGATTTTTAAGTCCTGCCCATCCATGTCCTGACTCCTTGTTATCAAAGCAAAATGATGTTATCAGTATATATATCATAATGGGATATCAGATGTGAATCAAATGTCACCCCACGTCAATCCAAAAACATGCGCCAAAATCGACTCTTTATTTTGACCGGCCCCGTTCACGCCGGAAAGACCACCTTCCTCCAGGGATTCCTCGAAGAACGAAAGAACGCAGGGCTTCGCCTCAATGGAATTCTGAGCCTCGCCCATTTCGAAGGACGCACGCGCCTGGGCTACGACGCCCTGGACCTGCAGACCGGAGAGCGTTTCCCGCTTTTACGGAAATTCCCGGATCCGGGGCGAACCCGGGTCGGCCCCTACGTTGTCGTTCCCGAAGCCTTGGTGCGCGCCAGATCGCTGGTCTGCAACTTCCAAGATTCCGACCTCTGCGTGATCGACGAAATGGGCCCCCTGGAGCTCGCAGGAGAGGGCTTCTGGCCCTGTTACATCAAACTTCAGGAACACAGAAGGCCTGTCCTGGCCGTCGTCCGCCGGGAATTGGTCAGGTCCTTTTCCCAGGCCTGCGCAGGCAGCCCTATGATATTCCACCTCGGAGAGGCTGACCTCGACACCCGGCTGCGCCAGGCCATCACAACGATCCTGCGGTAAGACGAGAATCTCCCGGTTCATGCCCGCCGGCTCCCCAGGTTGCCCTCGCAGGACTCGATCAAGGCGAAGTGCTCAGATATCCCATTCCCGTCGCGATGCCACAAACCGCGGTCAGAGTGGACATGTGCCCGACTTTCTGCTAAATTGACACGTTGCTCCGAGTCAATGGCGCTAACGCCCTTGGGCCATGCCCTTTGACCGATAGGGCAAGACGGGAAACGGTCTTGCCTTCCGTGCTCGAAAAGGAGAAACCATGTCAAGACGATTCGCACCCTTCCTCCTCTTGATTCTGTCCGGCGCCGTCTCGGTCTCGATCCGCGCCCTTCCCGGACGGCCGTTTTCCCGGCAGTCCGAGCAGCAGGCAAAGCCGCAGGAAGAACGGAACCAGAAGCAAAAGGAAGCGCAGAAGAAAGAGTCCGAGATGCCGCCCATCATCACGGAAGAAATCCTGGTAATCGGTGAAATCCCCCGGGAGCGTCCCGTTTCCACGGTAACGGTCCTGGACGAAACCCAGATCGAGCACGTCAAGCCCCTGGATCTCTCCGAGAGCATCCGCTATGCGCCCGGCGTCACCGTGACCTTCGGCGACAAGTCGGTCTACACCCTGAAACTCCGGGGAGTTGACGACAGGCGGATCGCCATGCTGGTGGACGGCATTCCCTCCTACGAACCCTACTACAGCAGTTTCGACCTTAAAACCTTTACCACCGACGGGATCGACAGCCTCCAGATCACCAAAGGGCCGTCCTCGGTGCTGTACGGAGCCAACACCTTGGGGGGGATCGTCAACATAATCACCCAGCGGCCCACTGACCGGCCCCGTTTGACCCTCAAAGGGTCCTACGGGGAGCAAAACACCCGAAGTTTGGGACTCAACACCGGCTTTCGCGCCGACCGGCTGGCGGTGGCCGGCGGGCTGCTCTATCAGGATTCCGACGGCTACTATTATCCCGACGAATCCAACGGAGAGAAAATCCAACGGTTCAACAGCGACTATCAACGCTTCAACCTCAACGGCAAGCTGTATGTCAATCCCAACGATCGGTCGGAATTCCTGTTCAACGCCGGCGCCTCGCTATCGGAATACGGCATGCCACCGGCTCTGGCCGGTGGGAGGCCCCGCTACTGGCGGTTCAAGAACTGGGATCGTTATACTTTCAATGCCGGAGGATTCACCCAGGTGGGCCGGCGTTCCCTGGCCCGTTTTCGGGCCTACTACACCCGCTATGACAACACCCTTGCCATGTACGCTGATCCGGAGCTGACCGATACCCGCTTTGAAAGCACCCACAACAATGCGGTCTACGGTTTATTCGGCCTGGCCGATGTGTATCTCACTGACGCCCATCGGCTCAAGTTCAGCCTGGACTATAAGGGCGACGACGTTCGCATACAGGACGACGAGGGAGCGCCCTGGGAGGAATACGACCAACTCACCGTCTCCCTGGGGCTGGAAGACCACATCTCGTTCCTGCACGACTGGCGGCTGGTGGTCGGCTTGAGCCTGGATTATCTGGACAAGTTCGCCGGGGAGAACACCAGGAGATTGAATCCCCTGTTGGGCCTCAAGTATGCACCCTATCCCTGGCTGGACGTGCATGCCTCGTTTTCCCGGAAATCCCGCTTCCCTTCCATGCGGGCCCTGTACTCTCCCGATTCCGGAAATCCCGATTTATTGAGTGAAACCGGGACCATGTGGGAGCTGGGTATCACCTACAATCGGGAATTTTACCTGACCTGGTCTGCCTTTTTCTCCTCGTTCAAGGACCTGATCGACAGTGTCCGCCTGCCGGAGTATGACTTCCGGCGCATTTACTTCAATATCGCGGAAGCCCGCATCCGCGGTTTCGAGCTGCAGGTGCAGAAATCCATAGCGTGGGCTGCGGCCACGGTGAACTACACCTTTCTGGACCACTGGAATGAAGGCGACGATCAGCCGCTTACGGTGCTATCCAAGCACAACCTCAATTTCGAAGCCCGGGTCAACCCCATCCCAGATGTCCGCGTCTCTCTGCTCGGTCTCTGGGCATCCGGCTCCTACTGGTTGGATGCCGCCAGCGAGGAATTCCTAAATATCCCCGCCTACTTCAACCTGGATGCCGTGCTGGCATACGGCTGGAGCCGCTATGAGACCTTTGCCAAGATCAGCAACATATTTGACAGCTACATCTATACGGAACCGGGATTTCCCTGGAGGAGTCGATATTTCGAGATGGGATTCAAGGCGGACGTATTTTTACCTTCGGCTGCGCGGTAAGGCTGGACTCCTCACGGCTTGTGGACCCGATCCGGCCGGATAGGTTCCATTTCCCCGCTGCATCGTCAACCCTCCCGTTTCGGTGACCGGACCGATAGTCCTTTTGCCCGGCGCCCCTCGCTATTAAACCAGACGAAACGTGGCCGTCTCCGGAGAATCCGGGACATCATCCAGGGCCGATAGGATGCCGTGGATGATCCGCCCTACCAGGGCCTGCACGAAATCATTCATGTCGACGGCCCGGCCGTTGACCGTCAGGGTCACGGCCGCAGTCTCCTGCAGGGTGAAGGTGACGACTTCAGGCGCAGCGGGAACGTCATCCAACGACCGGATCACAGCGCGGACGACATTGCCGACCATGTCCTGCACAAAGGCATTCATACGAATATTCGTCTGGTTGATGACCAGTTCCATGGCCGATCCTCCTCCTTTGACCTTTTGAACCAGAAATTCCACCAGCTCTTCAATCCGCCGGCGGGAAAAGCAGGGCACGCCCTGGAGGGGACGGCGTTCCGCAACCACGGCCAGCAGCTCGTCAGCCGGGATACTCGGGAGCTTCGCCGATCCCTCCGCAGCCACGGCGATCTTGGGGATTCCGCGGAGGCCCTTTCCCCCCTCGATCAGCATGATATCGACGGCCGGGAAAAAGCGCCCCGCCCACCTCCGCACATCCGGCTCAACCGGAGACGGCAGGAGAAGCGCCCACCGCTCCGGCCCCCATAGGCCTACGCCTTCCGAGCCGGCCTGCAAAAAATACTCCGAGTCCTTAACCCGGCTCCCGTCCCCCCATTGGAATCCGTGGGGGCAGCGCTTGATCACCGCCACCGAGACGCCCCGCGCCTTGAGCTTCGGGATCAGCCCCCCAATGAGGCGCGTCTTGCCCGCCCCGGAAAAACCCACGACGGCCACCATCCACGCGGCGCTCAAAGGCCCAGATCTCGGTGGATCCCCTGCATGGCCTTCAAGCTGATATCGATGAACTCATCCAGCTCCAGGCCAATGTTCCTGATCTGCTCGATATCCTCCCGCCGGGCTCCGCGGGCAAAGCTCTTTTCCTTATACCGCCGTTTCACGAATTCCAGATCCACGGATTGGAGCTTGCGGTCGGGATGCATCAGAGTGGCGGCGATGATCAGTCCGGTAAGCGGATCAACCGCGAAGATCACCCATTCCATGGCTGTTTCACAGGGGATCATTCCAGCATGGGCCCGGACGGCCCGAATGATGTCGGGATCCACACCTGTTTGCTCGAGAATCTTGACGGTCTCTTCGGTATGACGTTCCGGGCTCTTCTCGGTCAGCTCATAATCCAGGTCATGCAGGATCCCCGCCAGCCCCCATTTCTCCACATCCTCGCCGAGGCGGTCGGCCATGGCGCGCATGCAGGCCTCTACGGCCAAACAGTGTTTGATAAGATTCTTGTTGGTAAGGTGCTGTTTTACCAACGACAGCGCTTGTTCACGTTGCATGGTTCTCTCCTTTTGAGGAAATCACGGTAGGAGCCCGGACAGGGCCCGAGATTTGGATTCGAAACCAAGTCTCGGTGGCGGCATCTTCTTTCTCGTCGATCACTTGGACCCCGATGACGTAGAGCCCGGGCTCCTCGGGAAACCAGGTCCAGGTGCTCTTCTCCGACCGACTCTGGACCACGCGACGTGCTTCCTCGATCCGGACCGGCACCCATTTCCCCAGGCCGAATTGGACAAGCATGTGGCGTGTCACATGAAACTCGTACTGCGGTCGATAAAAGCCGGTGGCCAGGGCCGTGACCGTGATCTCTTCGTTGGACATCTGCGGGCTGGCCTTGGAAAACGTTAGGGTGACCTTGACATCTTTTCCCAGAAAGGAAAGCAACCCCTCCCCTTTCCTCCGGTCAAAATGAGACACGATCAGGTAGGGCGGCACCCATACGGGATTGGAACGCAGCTCGAGGGAAGCCGCATAGCGCCCGTTTTCCTGCCCGGTTTCGACATCGAAGCAGACCAAGCGGGAGGACAGAGTGGTCGCGGCAACCTTGTCTTGGATAAGAATCGGTCGAAATGGGCTGCGGGCCGGGAGGGGATTCCACCATAAGAGGGTGCCGCTGCTACGGTCGAAACAGGAGATCACGTTGTTTTTGCTGATGACGAACAACCGACGCCCATCCGTCACTGGCATCCCTTCCACGCCCCCCCCGGTTCTGGCCCTCCACTTCCGCTTCCGGTCACGGATGCCCACACAGTAAAAGTGCTGATCTCCGACACCGAAAAAGAGCCGGTCGCCATGGATTAGAAGCGCTCCCGGTTCGGAGCCCTCAAGCTCGAATCGGCCCCGCGGCCGACCGCCGGCTGTCACAAATTGGATGGTTCCGTCCCGGCATCCGAACACTACGATCCCGTCGGCGCACACAGGCGGGGCGCTGATCCCGGACTCCCCTTGATAACTCCAGACCGGGCGGCCGGACCGGCGGTCCAAGGCCAGGAGCTCACCGGACTCCGTTGCCTGGTACAGATGGGCCTCGCCCTCACATGCCGCGCCGGGAATAGGCTTCGACAGAGGCGTGTGCCACTTCAAGTTTCCCTCACGATCCAAGCCGTATACCGTTCCCTCCGTATCCCAGACATAGATTCCATCGCGGCCCATCACGACCCGTCCGTCCCCGGACGCATCCATCTTAAATTCCCAGGCCATTTTTTTCTCAACCGCATCCACACAGAAGACGATGCCGGGACGCGTGACGAAGTACAGCCTGTTTTCTTCCTGTGCCAGGGTCTCCAGGATCTCCCCCGGGAATTCGAGCGAATCGCTCTGAGTTAGAGGAAACATAATGCCCGTGGGATAGGGAGCCGGTCGAGAGTGGAAGAGTGCACAGGCCGAAAGCCCGGCCGATGCCACCCACGCGACCCAATATCTTTTCATGCCACCGGACAACTCATTTTATGCTGGATATCATAGCATTTTGACTTCGCCCCCTCAATCTTTACACACCCGGGCCAAGCTGATATGATTCGTTTGATCAGGTTATGGTCAATTACATCCTCCTTTACAAGATCCGCAAACGCGTCAAGCGGATCATAAAAGACAAAATCGAGGACGAAGAACTGGCCACTACCGAGAAATCCTGCATCGGCTGCCTGGCCGACGACATCTCTTGGGAAATCTATTACTTGCTCAAGGACGACAAAGAATAGGCGGAATCCCCTCGATCCGCCCGACGAATCAAGGCTGGTTGGTCTATCCCTCAGGATCTTCAGGGGCGGGTTTCGCGGATTCCGGGATTCCCGCCACGCCCCGTTTCCGGTCCTTGGTTCCCATCCGGATCTTCAATTTCTCCCACCACTCCATACGCTTCTTGATCTCCCGTTCCATTCCCAGGTCACCAGGTCGGTAATAGCTCCGGCCGCGCAGGCGTTCCGGCATGGTTTCCATCTCAGTGGTGGCCTCGGCACGATGATGGGCATACTGATAGTCTTTGCCGTATCCGACCTCTTTCATCAGCCCGGTGACGGGATTACGCAGGTGAAGCGGAACCGGCTCGTGGGGGCTGGATTCGACATCCTGTTGAGCCCGGCCGAAGGCGACATAAGCGCGGTTGCTCTTGGGGGCGGAAGCGAGGTAGATGACGGCCTGCGCCAAAGCCAATTCTCCCTCGGGAGAGCCCAAAAAATCAAAGGCGTCCTTGGCATCGAGGGCCAAGCTTAGGGCCGAGGGATCGGCCAAGCCGATATCCTCGGAGGCAAATCGGATGAGGCGGCGCGCCACATATTTGGGATCCTCCCCGGACGAAAGCATCCGCGCCAGCCAATACAATGAGGCGTCGACATCACTGTTGCGGAGACTTTTATGCAGCGCGGATATCAGATTGAAGTGCTCTTCACCGCTCTTGTCATACATCAGAATACGCTTTTGCAGGGCTTCCTGCACCTCTCGAGGCGTGATCTCCCCTCCCTTCGCCAATCCGGCGGCGATCTCCAGCGTGTTAAGCGCCCGGCGGGCGTCTCCATTGGCATAATCGATGATGCTCCGCAGCGCCTCGGATCCTGCGGAGAGCCCCAGGTCGCCCAGCCCGCGCTTCTTATCCGCCAGGGCTTCCTGAAGGATTCTCCCCAGCGTCTCTTCGTCGAGAGGATTCAGCACCAGCACCTTGGTCCTGGAAAGCAGGGGAGCGATGACCTCAAAAGAGGGATTTTCCGTCGTGGATCCGAAGAGAATGATATCACCCCGCTCCACAAACGGGAGAAAGGCGGCCTGCTGCCCTTTGTGGAAGCGGTGGATCTCATCGATGAACAGGACGGTGGGTTGTCCATATAACCGGCGATGATCTTCGGCTTCCTGCATCACCTGTTTGACCTCTTTTATTCCGGACAGAACGGCTGAAAAGAACATGCAGGGAAATTTGAAATGGTCGGCCAGCAGAAATCCAAGAGTCGTCTTGCCGGATCCCGGTGGACCCCAAAAGATCAAGGAAACCAGGCGGTCGGACTTGACGAATTGCGATAATATCCTACCCTCCCCCATCAGGTGATCCTGTCCATAGAACTGATCGAGGCGGGCGGGACGCATCCGTTCCGCCAAGGGGGTGTGAGGCCTCGTCGCGTGTGAAGGCATGATCTCCGGTGCGTTCATTATAGCAAAACCCGGTGGCCAACTCCATTTCGCAGGAGTCATGGTCGGTCGTATTTTCTCTCCATATCTCGCCCGGATCTGAAAATGTTTCCCGGGCCGGCATCGGCTTGACGCCGGCGTTGTTCCGTGCTAAGTTTAGCGTGGTCTGGAACATGCGATGAAACAGGACGCCAAGCCCGATAAGCTCTTCTTTCCCTTGGAGGAAATAAGCCGCCGATCCAAGCTGGACACCGACACGATCGAAGCATGGGAAAAGGAATTCTATTTCTTGAATGCCGGGCGTACCGGTTCCGGCAAGAAGATCTTCCGCCGGAAGGACCTGGATATCATCCTGCGTCTGAAACAATTGCTGGAGGCCGACGGACTGACCCTGGCTGGCGCAAAACGCAAGATCGAGGTGGAGTTCGGCTTGGCGGGCAGGACCCACATCCATCCCGAACGCTTAAAGAAGACCCTGTTCCAGATCCGGGCCCAGCTCAAAGATATCGCCACCGACCTCGATAAGCTCTGATCCCCGGATCGACCGCTCGGACTCCATCTCCTTAGCTCTCGAAACCCGGAAGGCAAAGGATCACAATCCCCGCACGTCCGCCTCCCACAGGCAGGATGCAGGCATAAAGAGACCTCAAACCGGTTGTAATTGATCGACGTTTTGCTATAATAGAATACCATTTAAGGTCGGGACGTGGCGCAGCCTGGTAGCGCACACGCTTGGGGTGCGTGGGGTCGGCGGTTCAAATCCGCCCGTCCCGACCATTTCATTTCTGGAGCCTAAATATGGAGGATTACCGAGGTCAGGTCCTGGAACTCGCCCGCCTGCTGGATTATCAATCCGGATCCGTCGTCAGTCGTGAGTTGCTTTCCCTCAAGACCGGAACCCTTACCGTGTTCGCCTTCGACAAAGGTCAAGGCCTGAGCGAACACACCGCTCCCTTCGATGCCACCGTTTTGGGGCTGGAGGGTGAGGCGGAGATAACCATCTCCGGCGCTGCCCAAAGGCTTGGAAAGGGCGAAATGCTCATCATGCCGGCCCATCAGCCGCACGCCCTCAAGGCTTGCGAGCCTTTCAAGATGCTTCTCATCATGATCCGTGCCTGAGATGCCTCCCGAATCGAACATCGATGGCCGGAACCAACCGTCTCATTCACGAAAAGAGCCCTTATCTTCAGCAGCACGCCCACAATCCGGTTGACTGGTACCCATGGAGTGAAGAGGCATTCCGGCGCGCTGCAGCTGAGGATAAGCCGGTCTTTTTGTCCATCGGATATTCCACCTGTCACTGGTGCCATGTGATGGAACGGGAATCCTTTGAGGACCAGCGGGTGGCCGATCTGCTGAACCGGCACTTCATCAGCATTAAGGTGGACCGTGAAGAACGCCCGGATGTGGACGGGGTGTACATGGACGTCTGCCAGCTGCTGACCCGAACAGGAGGGTGGCCGCTGACCATAGTCATGTCTCCGGATAAACGGCCCTTTTTCGCGGCCACCTATCTCCCCCGCTCCTCCCGTTTCGGCCGGCCGGGGATGCTGGAGCTGCTCCCCCGGATTTCCAGCCTGTGGCAGGAGCGGCGCCGGGACCTTTTGAAATCGGCGGACACCATCGTGAACGCCATGCAGCCGGGTCCTATGCCGCCGGAGGCGCGAGAGCCGGGCGAGGCGAATCTGGATTCCGCCTTCCGCGAGCTTTCCCACAGCTTCGATCGGGATGCGGGAGGATTCGGGCGCGCACCCAAATTCCCCATGCCCCATCACATCTCCTTCCTGCTCCGCTACTGGAGGCGAACCGGCCGGCCGGAAGCCTTTCACATGGTGGAAAAAACTCTGCATGCCCTGCGCCGAGGCGGGATATTCGATCACGTGGGCTTCGGATTTCATCGCTATTCCACCGATTCCGGCTGGAGGCTCCCCCACTTCGAAAAGATGCTCTATGATCAGGCCCTCCTGGCCATGGCCTACACTGAGGCCTATCAGGCGACCCGGGATTCTTTCTTCCGTTTCGTTGCTGAAGAAATCTTCACCTACGTCTTGCGTGATCTGTGTTCGCCGGAGGGAGCCTTCTATGCCGCCGAGGACGCCGACAGCGAAGGCGAAGAAGGCCGCTTCTACACCTGGACCATGGCGGAAATGAGGTCGGCACTGGACCACCGGGAATACGATCTGGCGGTCAAAGTCTTCAATCTGGAATCGCAGGGCAATTACCGGGAGGAAGCGGGAGGCGGCCGCAGCGGCCGGAATCTGCTGTTCTGGCGCACGGGGATGGATGAGATGGCCTCCGAGCTGGATATCCCCGTGAGCGGGTTGCGCGAAAGACTTGAACGCATCCGCCGTAAATTGTTGACGATCCGCAGCACCAGGGTCCGACCGCTGCGCGATGAAAAAATCCTGACCGATTGGAACGGATTGATGATCGCGGCGCTGGCGAAAGCGGCCCGCGCATGGGAGGCGGAACTCTTCCGGGATGCAGCCGTCCGCGCCGCCCGCTTCGTGCTCGACCGGATGGGAGCCGATAACGGAAAACTCCTCCATCGGCACAAAGACGGGGAATCGGCCCTCCCGGCCTATTCCGATGACTATGCCTTTTTGATCTGGGCCCTGATCGAACTGTATGAAACGACCTTCGAGACCATCTGGCTGGAAAAAGCGCTCCTTTACAACCGACAGCATCTCACAGGATTCTGGGACCGGGAGAGGGGAGGATTTTTCTTCACCCACGAGGAGGGAGAGCCTCTGCTGGTGAAGAGAAAGGTCGCCCACGACGGAGCCGTGCCCTCCGCCAACTCGGTGGCCCTGCTCAACCTCATACGCCTGAGCCGCATGACCGGGAATGCCGAATGGGAGGAAGCCGCAGCCCGTCTCGCCCGTTCCTTTGGAGGATCGGTGTCTGTGCAGGCTTCAGCCCATACCCAAATGCTGTCCGCCGTAGACTTCAGTTTGGGCCCGGCCCACGAAGTCGTGGTCGTCGGTGAAAGGGGAAGGCCCGACACGGAGGCCATGCTGAAATCCCTGAACCACAGCTTTCTGCCCCATTGTGTCCTGATGTTCATACCGGCCGGCGAATCACGGCCGGCGATCCATCGCCTGGCCCCCTACACGATCCCCATGCAGGGCCTGGGTCAGGCCGCCACCGCTTATGTATGCACGAACCATTCCTGCCGAAAGCCCACTACCGATCCTGATGAGGTCATGGCTGTTCTGCAGGAATGAACCCCACTTACGGGCGTACGGCCACTCCTCCCGGAATCACATAAGAACCTCGGACACCCTGGGCATATCGTTGAGGTTCTCCATTGATATTTTTTTGTGGATGGATACAATGGGTGTTTCAGTCATGAGATCAAACCGCAAGCCGCTCATCCTGCTTACCAATGACGACGGGTTTTACGCCGAAGGGATCCAGAGCCTCTTCGAAAACCTCCAAGACCTGGGGGAGATCTATATCGTGGCCCCCGATCGAGAGCAGAGCGCCACGTCCCTGTCCATAACTCTACATCATCCGCTCCGAGTCAAGCAAGTCCGGGACATGGTCTTCGCCGCCGACGGCACGCCCACCGACTGCATCTACCTGGCGATCCAAAAACTGCTGCCCAGCCGGCCCGATATGATCATATCGGGAATCAATCGGGGCCCCAATCTGGGGCAGCAGGATATCGCGTATTCCGGAACCGTAGGTGGAGCGGTCCAAGGAACCTTTCTTCAGATCTGCTCCCTGGCCGTATCCCACCTTCCCGATGAGGCGGGAAGATACCGTTTCGATTTCTGCGCCCGGGTGACAAAGGCGCTGGCCCGGCGCTTCCTCGAGGAGCCTCTCCCTGAGGGCGTAACGCTCAACGTCAACATCCCGGCTCCTCCGGTGGCGGGGATTCGGCCGGCCAAGCTGGGGCAGAAACGATATCATCCCGAGATCGTGATCAAAACCGATCCCCGCGGCCGGGACTATTACTGGATCGGCACCGGAACCCCCAAGGCCATCGGAGATCCGGAAAGCGACGTACATCTGATCAAACAGGGCTATGTCACCGTTACGCCGATTCACCGCGACCTGACGGCTTACCCACTCCTTAAGGAACCGGCATTGCTTGAGGTACTGGAAGATATCCAACATGAGATTGCTGCGCCGCCTCTATGATTGGGTCCTGCATTGGGCCGAGACACCCTACGGGCCGATGGCCTTGTTTTTTTTAGCCTTGGCGGAAAGCTCTTTTTTTCCGGTCCCTCCCGATGCCCTCCTGATTGCCCTCTGTTTGGGGGCCATAAAAAAATCCTGGCGCTTCGCATTGATCACCTCTGCCGCCTCTGTCCTGGGAGGCATGTTGGGATACCTCATCGGATTCGGGCTATGGGAGACGGCCGCGCCCTTCTTTTTCAAGTATGTGCCCGGATTCACCGAGACCGGCTTCCAAAAGGTGATGTCCCACTACCAGAACTCCGGTTTCTGGTATGTGTTCATGGCGGGTTTCACCCCCATCCCCTATAAGGTCTTCACCATCGCATCGGGTGTGTTCCGCCTCAATTTCCTTTTATTCCTGCTGGCATCCAGCCTAAGCCGGTCTCTGCGTTTCTTCCTGGTGGCCGGTTTGTTCCGCAAATTCGGCCCCGGCATCAAGGCCTTTGTCGATCGGTACTTCAACCTCTTGGCCGTGGCTTTCTTTGTATTGCTGTTGGGCGGATTCCTGGTCGTCAAATACCTTTTCTAGGCGACATGTGTGCCGGAAACCTTTATACTGAAAGATGATGGGAATCCAGGCTAAACTGCAGAGGGTGGAATCCGCTCTGGCGGAGCTGGAAAGCCATGGAAAAGCATGCCGGCTCTGCCCGCGCCGGTGCGCGGTGGACCGCCGAAAAGAGAAAACCGGATACTGCCGGACCGGGGGCGCCGCCTCCCTTTCCCATGCCCTGCTCCACTTCGGCGAAGAACCTGTATTGAGCGGCCCGGATCCCTGCGGCTCCGACAACCCGGTAGCCTTAGAAGAAGGCCGCGGCTCAGGCGCCATATTTTTTTCCGGATGCAGCCTTAAATGCCTGTTCTGTCAGAATCACCAAATCAGTTGGCGGGAAGCCGGCGTGGAAGTCAACGATTATGCGCTGGCGCATTCCATGCTGGATTTGCAGGAGCAGGGCGCCGCCAACATCAATCTGGTCTCTCCCACTCATGTCCTGCTCCCTATCCTCCGTGCTCTGCATATCGCCCTGCCCAGGGGTCTGCGGCTCCCCATCGTTTACAACAGCCACGGCTACGAATCGGCTGCCGTCCTCCAGAGCCTGGATGGGATTATCGACATCTACCTCCCGGACTTGAAATACGCCTCACCCAGCCTTTCGGAGAAGCTGTCGAGGGCAGCGGATTATTCACAAGCCGCCGGCTCCGCCCTTATAGAGATGTTTTGCCAGCAGCCGGTCCTGGAGATCGACCATCGAGGAGTGGCGCTACGGGGATTGATCGTCCGTCATCTCATTCTGCCCGGCCATACGGAGGACTCGCTGGTGATCCTGGATTGGCTACGCCGCCGGCTCGCCCCGTCCATCGGGCTCAGCTTGATGAGCCAGTACAGCCCGTGCTTCCTCGCCCCCGAAGACCTGCGTCGGACCATTACGCCCCGGGAATACCGAAGGGTCATGGATCATGCCATGGACCTCGGATTCGAAAACCTGTTCGTCCAGCCCCGACCCTTCCAGCCGGGAGAAAACCTGATCCCCGATTTTTCCCGAGACGAACCGTTCGTTTGGCAGAAAACGTAACCGTGAAGAGGCCGTTCCGCTCTAAGAATCACGGAGCAAAGATCGCATCTCACGCAATTTGGCTTGGATGAGCCGAACGTTGCGGGGCCCCATGCGGAAAAGATGTTTCTGAGCCTGGCTCTGGGCTTCGAGCTGAGGAGAGGAAAGGGCATAGGATTCAAGCTTCTCCTCCAACGCCACGTCTCCTTCAATAATCGGGACTCCCAGCAACTCCTCGATGGCCCGCATCAAGGTGGCGTGAAAATTTCCTTCCGGATAGCCCAGATCTCGATAGGTGCCCTGCAGTACCGGCGTCAAACGGCGGTACAGGTCGATGGTCCCCTGTGCATCCAACGAAACAAAGACCTCGGCCACGACGTCATATCTTCGATAGCCTTCCGGATCCATGTACCATGCGCCCTCAAGTTCCAAGGCGGGAAATTCGTCTTCGACTCGAAAAAAATCGATGTGCTGCCGGGGGCTCTGTCCGTTGGCGATGTTGTCCACCACCGCGACGAATTTCCGTATCAGGCTGCCGCTCATCAGCCAACGCGCCAACGTGGGGTGTCCCGAAAGGGCTCCGGCCAGCTCCCGGATGTGTTCGTCACTGGTGTCCAGTTCGTACTCCAATGCTTCAGGGATATCCCCAACTTCTTCGGCGACCGGTTCCTCCGCCGGCTGTTCCACAGCGGCCTGCTCGACCACCTCGGTCTCGGGACCGGCTTCCCCGCCTCGAAAAAAAACCAGGTATATGACCGCCACAACCGCCACCAAGACAATAAAGCTCGCACCGGCGAATATGACCTTCTTTTTCTCTTCCATTTCGGATCTCCTTTGCTGCGATTCCCGCTGGGATCAGCGCTGCTTCTTCTCTTCCATAATCTTGCCGATCCTCACATCTCCCTGCCAGGCCGTGCAGGAAATCAAGGTGCCGCCCTCCCCCAAGCGGACCGTAAGGCGACCGCTTTTCTCCGCTGAAATTTCGGAAAACTCAGAAGAGATATTTCCTTTTGGAGCCGCAGCCTGAAGGTCGGCTTGAACATCCGCTTCCAGATTAAGCAGTATGTCGCCTTGGCGGACGGTGAGACGGACTTCATCTGCTTCCCGCAGATCATAAAGAGTGGCCTGGATGGAACCTTCTTGGACGGAAGCGATCAACGAACCTGAGAAATTATCCACCACGATCGGTCCGGAGCGCAGGTCGATGTACGCCTCCCCATACAGATCTTGGATGATCACATCGCCGTCACGGGCGATGACATCCCTCAATTTGATGGATTGAGGGACGCTCAAGAAATAATCCACCACGCAGTTCTCCCCCTCCGGATCGGGACAGCGGGTATTGAGCTTGACATAATCATCGAATGCATC
>Ga0180437_10002524_pt1 | contig 29003 bp, 27 predicted proteins | sample SS_ome_4_FD_132410 | JGI IMG/M metagenome (GOLD analysis project Ga0180437, IMG submission 132410) | Hypersaline lake sediment archaeal communities from the Salton Sea, California, USA - SS_3_D_1 metaG | ecosystem: Environmental > Aquatic > Non-marine Saline and Alkaline > Hypersaline >...
AAGGATGTGCGGCTTTCGGCCAGCGGGATCATCTATGCTCTGCTGGGGGAGGAATACCAGGCCCAGATCGTTTGGTGGCGCAGCGACCGGCTGCTGCGGGAGGGAGAACGTGAAGGTAGTTGATTCCCGGCGCATGGCCCGGATCGACCGGGAAGCTCAAGAAAGCTTCGAGATTCCCGAAATTGTGCTGATGGAGGATGCCGCCTACGGTATCTTCTCGCTGATGCGGGAGAGGATCTGGAAGGGCATGCTACGGCGGGGTCCGGTAGTGTTTCTGTGCGGCAAGGGCAACAACGGCGGGGATGCCCTTGCCGTAGCCCGGCACTGCTATTTCACCGGGATGAGGGATCTGTACGTGATCCTCGGCGCGGGGGAACCCAAAGCCGAAAGCCTGGCAGGAGTGCATCTGAAGGTCCTGAGATCCCTTGGCATCGAGGTTTTGGACTACTGCGCCGATGACAAAGGCGCAGCTGCACGCAGGGCACGCCGGTTGCTGGAGCAGGCCGACTGCCTGGTTGACGGTCTGCTGGGCACGGGCCTGAGCGGAGAGGTCCGCTCGCCCCTGAAAGATCTGATCCGGCGCTGCAATGAGAGTCCCGCCTTTCGCATTGCCGTGGACATTCCCAGCGGGATCGGGGACGCCTACCGGCTCGGCTATACAGCCTTCCGGGCCGATTGTACGCTCACCGTCCAGCTGCCCAAGCTCTGTCTCTACCTGCCCCATACCCGAAGCTTCTGCGGAGATATCCACACCGTTCCCGGAGTATTTCCTCCCGAGCTGGTCGAGCAGGAGGATATCCCCGGCTACCTGATAGAAGAGCCGATCAAAGAACGTCTCCTGAGTCCGCTGAATCCGGACACCCACAAGGGGAAAAGGGGACATTTGGCGGTGTTCGCAGGCTGTGAAGGGACCACCGGGGCCGCCTGGCTCTGCTCCAACGCCGCAGCCCGCAGCCGGGCGGGCCTGGTTACCCTGTACATGGACCGGGAGCTGTACGGAGCGAACATTCCCAAGTACAGCTCGGTCATGCTGCGTCCCTGGGAGGGAGAACTGCCGGAGATGGGCAGATTCGATACGCTGCTCGTCGGCCCCGGATGGGGCGTCACGAAGCAGCGGGAACGGATCCTCCAGGCGCTGTTCGAAGCACGGCTTCCCGGCGTGCTGGATGCCGACGGAATCAGCCTGCTGGGCCGAATGCGTCCGGAAGCCTCCTTGAAGTTCGGGGGCAGATGGATTCTCACGCCCCATCCGGGGGAGTTTGCCCGGCTGCTGGGCTTGGAGATAGCCGAAGTGCTCGCCGATCCCCTCCCGCACCTGCTGCGCGCCAGCGCCGAGTTGGAGGCTGTGATCGTGCTCAAGGGCCACTGCAGCTTCGTGGTCGGTCCTGAAGGAAGGTACGGCATCCTCGACGGGATGAATCCGGCGATGGCCACCGGGGGCAGCGGAGACGTGCTGGCCGGCATGTGCGCCGGCCTGCTCGCCTCCGGCTGCGACCCCGAAGACGCCGCTGTCCTGGCCGTGCTGCTGCACGGTCAGATCGGCAGGCGGCTGTATCGGGACAGGGGCTACTTCCTTGCCGAGGACATGGTCACAGCCGTGTCATCAGCCTGTATCTAGATTCAAGGAGCACTGCGGAGTATGGTGCGTAGGAAGGGCAAGAACGAACATCGGCAGGACCCCTTCAAGGAGGAACAGCCCGACGGATACCACTACAGCCGGCAGGACAGACTTTCCATGGCTACCGCTCCCCGATTCCGCGAAAGAGGTGGCGGCATCTTCCGCAGGAATCGAACCCTCCTGATCATCTTGTTGGATCTGGTCATCGTAATCATCCTGGGCGTGTTTCTGGTGCGTTTTCTCTATGCCCGGGTCAACCGCGCCGACCTTGAGGGGTACAGCGTTGTACTGAGAGGCGCGCGCACCGAAGAGACGGTACTCGCTACCCTCACGATCACCAACACCGCGGCCGTCTCCGCAGCCGAGCAGAGCGTCTTCGCCAGCTTCTCTCTGGAGAGAAATCCCGATGAGGAGGATGTGACCTATGTTTCCGGTCTGGCTCCCCGGCAAAGGGGAGGGGAGAGGATTCTGCGGGCTGCCATACCCCTCTCCGGCTCCTCGGCGTCCTCCGAGGTACTGTATGCGGAGGTTCGGATCGAGGATTCCCGGGAACGCCTGTCCACCGGCCTGGAGCCCTGAGGCGCCGCGGGGACGGCGCCGCGGCGTCGGTGATTTGACACTCGATCGGGATTTGGATATTTTACGCTAAGGAGGAAATCGTCATGCTGCAGTTCTATTTTCTGTCGATCTTCGCCAACATCCTGGCCGGTCTGACCTTGACCTCGGACTATTTTGCCGAGAAGTTCAAGGCTTTTCTTCCATTCAATGAACTGTTTTCCAAGAAAAACGTGAAAACCACAATCGGAATTGCCGCTTTTGTCATTGGTTTTCTGAAACTGTTGATCCGCTCCAATCCCACCGACGTTCCCGTGGTCGGTGACCTCCTCCCCGCCCTGGCCGGTTTGGCCATGGGTGCAGGCTTGATCCTGGGAATCATCAAGGAGCGGGGAACCGTGTCGGCTGAGACCGTGGATAATCTGGAAAAGACAGTGATGACCTACCGCGTTCCCCTGGGAATCGCCGGCCTGGTAATCAGCGCCCTGCACTTCCTGGTGCCGGGAGCCCTGTTCCTGTAGAACCTCGAGACCGGCCTCTCCGCTAAATCCTAACTCTCGGACTGTTGTTGCTCTGCTTTTGCCGCTGCCATCACCTGTTCGGCTACCTTGCCGGTGATCGGACTGTAGTGGCTGAACTCGATCTCGAAGCTGGCAGTGCCGGAGGTGATCGAACGCAGGTCAATGGAGTAGCGCAGCAGCTCCGACTGGGGCACCTGGGCCTTTACCTCCTGGATACCGCCGCCCACGGCTTCCTGTCCCAGAACCTTTCCCCGCCGGGAGCTCAAGTCAGAAAGAACGTCTCCCAGATACTGGTCGTCGACAAAGACCGTGAGGTTCATCACCGGTTCCAGGAGTACCGGATCCGCTTTTTCCAGAGAGGCCCGCAGCGCCCCCCGGGAGGCCACTTTGAATGCCAGTTCGGAGGAATCTACGGGATGCATCTTGCCGTCCACCACCTTGGCCTCCAAGTCGACCACCGGATAGCCGGCCAGAATGCCCGCTTCCATGCCCTCCAGGACGCCTTTTTCCACGCCCGGTATGTATCCCTTGGAGATCCGTCCACCCACGATGGCATTCACGAACTTGAACTGTTCCCCCCGCGGCAGGGGCTGGATCTCCAGCACGACCTTGGCATATTGTCCGTGACCCCCGGTCTGCTTCTTGTGCTGGTACTCCGACCCGGAAGCTGCCCGGATGGTTTCCCGATAGGCAACCTTGGGAACCCGGGTCTGCATGTCGATCTTCGCCTGGCTCCTGATCTTCTCCATGATGATATCCAGATGCAGCTCCCCCATTCCGGAGATGACCGTTTCCTTGGTCTCGGTATTGTAGTTCAGCTGGAAGGTCATATCTTCCTCGGCGGCACGCTGCAGGAACTGGTTGAGCTTGTCCTCGTCCTTCTTTGCGCTGGCGTTGATGGCCACGGCGTGGACGGGCTGAGGAAGCTGCAGCGGTAGGTAGGTGAGATCCATGTCGGTCCCGCAGAGGGTGTCGTTGGTGGCGGCGCTGTCGACTTTTGTGAGAACGCCGATATCCCCAGCCGGAAGGGCGTCCGCCTCATCCAGCTTCTTGCCGATGCAGGTGTACACTTTTGAGATCTTCTCCTTCTGCTTTTCCCGGGTATTCAACAGCTCGCTGTCACCGGACAGCGATCCGGTGATTACCTTGACGTAGGAGAGCTTCCCGCTGAACTGCTCTACGCTGGTCTTGAACACAAAGCAGGAGGGAGAACCGCTGGTGCTGATTTCCTGAAAAGCTTGCTCGCCCTCGGTTGGCTGAAGAGGCTCTTGGCGGCCCAGCGCTGCGGGGCAGAGATTTGCCACGGCGTCGAGGAAGGAGTAGATCCCGCTGTTCAGCAAAGCGGCGCCGCAGAACACGGGAATCACCTTGCCGGCCTCCAGTGCCTTGGCCAGACCGGATGAGATCTCCTCGTCGCTCAGGGTTTCGCTTTCGAAGTACTTCTCCATCAGGGCGTCGTCCCCTTCGGCGGCGGCTTCGATCAGAGCCTGTCGGTACTCCTCTACCCGGGCTGCCATCTCCTGAGGAATCTCCGAGGCCGCCGGTTTCTTCGCCCCCTCCTGCGCCGTGTAGGCCTTCTGATCGATCAGATTCACCACTCCCTTGAAAGCGCCGCCCGCGCCGATGGGAATGGTGAGGGGAACGAAATTCGCCTGGAAGTTCTCCTTCAGGTCATTTACGGTTTTGGTGAAGTCCGCGTGTTCCTTGTCCATCTTGTTGATGAAGACCAGGGTCGGGGTGCTTCTCTTCTTCAGGCGACGCCAGGTCTGCACCGTCCCGATCTGCACGCCCGCGTCCGCGGCCACCAGGACCACCGCCGATTCGCTGACCCGAAGTGCGGAGATCACCTCCCCGACAAAATCCCCCGATCCCGGGGTGTCCAACAGGTTTATTTTCCTGTCCTTCCAGGGGATGTGGGCCAGTGCCGAGTGTATGGAAATCGTCCTGTTGATCTCCTCCTCCGAGTAATCACTGATGGTTTTTCCGCTCTCCACGGTCTCGGGTTTGGGTATCTGCCCCCCGAGGAAGAGGATCTGCTCGAAGAAGGTGGTTTTTCCGGTGCTGCCGTGTCCGGTTATGGCAATATTTCGAATTTTATCGCTCCTCGTGCTCATATCTCGCGCTCCTTATTCTATGTTGTGCGGGAATGCCCCAATATAACGAAGAGGGGCGGGCTTTGTCAACGTTCGTGCTACTCTAACCCCTGCATACGCGGGGCGAAATGGCTGAACTCCATGGTAAAGGTGGCCCTTCCTTGAGTTGCGCTGCGCAGGGAAGTGGAGTAGCCGAACATCGTGGCCAGGGGAACGTGGGCATGGATGCTCTCCACTTTGGTCTTGCTGTCGATCTGCACGATATCCGCCTTGCGGGTGGTCAGGTTTCCCAGCACCTCGCCCAGGTACTCTTTGGGCACCAGGATATCCACCTTCATGATCGGCTCCAGGAGCATCGGTTGGGCCTTGCGGCAGGCCTCGTCAAATCCCAAGGCGGCGGCCGCTTCGAAGGCCAAGGGAGTCGAGGCGTTTTGGTTGTACTGCCCGTCGACCAGTGCCACCCCGATGTCGATGACCGGATAACCGTAGATGATTCCCGAAGTAAAGGCTCCGGTTACCCCCCGCCTGACCGCGTCGATCAGCTCCTGGGGCAGGGTTCCCGCCGCAACCTCGCTTTCGAATCGATTTCCCGCCCCGCGCTGCAGACGCCGGACCTTCAGGGTGATATCGGCGCTGTTCTCCTTGCCGGCGATCAGCTTGTGATACTTCTCCCGGTGAGTCGCTTCGCCTTCTATCGATTCCCTGTACGATACCTGGGGATTGCCCACCTTGGCCTGTACCTTGAAGTCATCGATGACCCGTGTCATGAGAACATCCAGGTGCAGCTCCCCCATTCCCGAGATGATCAGCTGCCCGGTATCCTCGTCATCCCGAACTGTGAAGGTGGGATCCTCCTTCTCCAGCTGGTGCAGCGCCGCTTCGAGCTTGCTGCGCTCCGAAAGGGTCTTGGGTTCCACGGCAACGGATATCACGGGAACCGGAAAATTCATCGGCTCGAGGATGATGGGAAACTGTTCGTTTCCGATGGTATCCCCGGTTTGAGCCAGCTTCAGCCCGACCACCACGGCCACGTCGCCGGCGTAGATCTCCTGAAGCTGCTCGGAGCGGTTGGCGTGCATGCGCAGCAGGCGGTTGATGCGTTCCCGTTTACGTTTGTCGATGTTGTACACCGCCGTTCCGCTGCGCAGGTGACCGGAGTACATCCGGATGTAGCTCAGGGGACCCGCTTCCCGGTCCGTCTGGATCTTGTACACCAGCGCCAGCGGGGGCGCATCCCTCCGGAGCTCGACGGTGACCTCATTCTCCTTTTTGGCATGGATTCCCGTCGGTGGGGGTACCTCGTCCGGAGCGGGCAGGAAATCCACGATTGCGTTGAGCAGGGGCTGAACCCCTACGTTTCTCAGGGAAGCCCCGCATAGTACCGGTACGAAGGTTCGATCCAGAGTTCCCTTGCGAATGGCGCTTCGAATCAGGGATTCCGGGATCGACTGCTCTTCCAGATACATCTCGGTAATGGTCGTGGACAACTTCTCGTCCTGGATATTGGACAGCTGATCCAGCATCTGCTGCCTGTGCGCTCTGGCCTCGTCCATGCGGGACGAATCGATCTCATCGATCAGCATGGTTGCGCCGAAGTCGTTCTGATCCCAGCGCAGCTCCTTCATGCCGATCAGGTCGATGGTCCCCTCCAGTTCCGACTCTCTTCCGATGGGTAGTGCCAGAATCAGCGGCTCGGCACCGAGTTTCTGTTCCATCTCCCTGACCACGCCGTAGAAATCCGCGCCGATGCGGTCCAGCTTGTTGATATAGGCGATGCGGGGCACCCGGTAGTGATCGGCCTGGTGCCAGACCGTCTCCGACTGGGGCTCCACCCCGCCCACGGCGCAGAATATGACCACCGCCCCGTCCAAAACCCGAATCGAGCGCTCGACCTCCGCCGTAAAGTCCACGTGGCCGGGGGTGTCGATGATGTTGATCTGTTTGTCCCGCCAGAAGCAGGTGGTGACCGCCGCCGTGATGGTGATGCCCCGTTCCTGTTCCTGCACCATCCAGTCCATGGTGGCTTCCCCGTCGTCCACCTCTCCGATGCGGTGGCTCTTGCCCGTGTAGAAGATGATCCGTTCGGTGGTCGTGGTTTTGCCCGCGTCGATGTGGGCGATGATTCCGATATTGCGAAGGTTCTCTAACTCTGACATTATGCTCCCCGGGCGGGTCTTGGAAAACCCGCAGATCAAAATTTATAATCCATTCAACGAGTTATGAAAAGGGCAGCCCGGATTTTCGTGATGCCGCCAATTCTCTTGTTGCTGCTGCTCATTGCCCCTCTTCCGCCCGCGGCGTTCCCCCAGGCCGCAAAGTCCGCCGAGGCGCTTGCCTGGGTAAACCATCTGCGCGTACAGCGGGGGCTCTCGGAGCTGGACACGGACCCGCTTCTGGAACGGACCGCAGCAGCCTACGCCGACGATCTCAAGCGTAGAGGGGTCCTCTCCCACGTGGATGAACAGGGCCGCAGAGCGCTCGAGCGCTTTCGGGCCAATGGCGGTACCACGGTGCTGGTCGGAGAGATTCTGGGCAGCGGAGCGGCTCTGCAGCCGCTCAGCGCGGCCTGGGAGGCAAGCCCCGGCCACCGGGAGGTGGTGTTGAACCCCCTGTGGACCCACTGCGGGGCTGCAGCCGTGCAGTCCGGTTCTACAGCGGTGTGGGTGGTTCTGTTCACCCGCCACCGCATCTTTCCGTTGCAGATCCTCCGCCGCGCAGACGGCTACCTGATCCGCGGCCGGTTCACCTCGCTCGGCGTGGAGGAGCCGATTCTCCTTTCCGGCATCGAAACGATCGATCCCCTGCTCTGGGACGCACCCGGCGGCGAGTTCGTCTACCTTATTCCCTTGGATCGAGAGGAGATCTATCACCGCCTCGGTTACCGGTCGAGGGACGGGGGGCTGGTGGTGACCAACACCTTCTACCCTCTTGAGGCTGTCACATCCGATGCCGCTACATCCGATCGAGAAAGGGAATCCCGATAAGCCGCATTCCGTTGTACAGCACCTGGCGGACGGTTTGCGCCAAGGTAATGCGGCTGACCACCAGGTTACGATCCTCGTTATGCAAAACGGGGTTGTGGTGGTAGTAGTGATTGAAGGTCTGGGCCAACTCGAAGAGGGCGGCCGTTAGGATCGAGGGATTGAGCTCCCGCGCTGCCTGCACCACAGTTTCGGGGTAGCCGGCCATCTGTTTGACCATCAGCCACTCATCGGGCTGCTCGAGAAGCTCGGACTTGAAGGTGCCTCCCTGGAACTTTCCGGCGCGCTGGTTGAACTTCCGCAGCATGCTGGAGATGCGGGCTCCGGTGTACTGCAGATACGGACCGGTATTCCCGGAGAAGGACAGGGACTCCTTGGGATCGAAGATCATGTCCTTCAGCGGTGAGGGCTGCAGAAGGTAGTAGTTGAGCGCTCCCAGGACAACCTTCTCCGCGGTGCCCTGCAGATCCTCTACTTCGAATTCTTCGGCTTCCGCCTCTTCCCCTCGAATCTTGTCCTCGGCCAAAGCTTGAAGATCCTCGATCAGATCGTCCGCGTCCACCACCGTTCCTTCCCGGGATTTCATCTTGCCTTCGGGCAGATTGACCATGCCGTAGGCCAGGTGGTAGAGATTCCCGGCCCAATTGTAGCCGAGCAGCTCCAGCACCTTGAACAGGACCTGGAAGTGGTAGCGCTGCTCGTTGCCCACGACGTAGATCATCCTGTCGAAGGGCTGGTCCTGGTACCTCTGAACCGCCGTACCCAGGTCCTGAGTCAGATAAACCGAGGTGCCGTCACTGCGCAGCAGCACCTTCTTGTCCAGCTTCTCCGCGCTGAGGTCGATCCAAACCGATCCATCCTCCCCACGATAGAAGACCTTCTTCTCCAGGCCGAGCTCCACTATCTTTCGGCCCAGAAGATAGGTCTCGCTCTCCCGGTATATCTTGTCGAAGGCAACCCCTGTTTTTTTATAGGTCTCCTCGATGCCCTGTATCGCCCAGCGGTTCATCCGCTCCCAGAGTTCGCGGACCCCGGGATCCCCCTCTTCCCAGGATTTGAGCATCCCCTTAGCCAGATCTTCAGCCCGGGGATCCTCCTTGGCCCATTCTGCAAAGCGCACGTAGAAATCCCCTACCAGATGGTCTCCCTTCTGGCCGCGCTTCTCAGGAGTGGTTCCCTGGCCGAAGCGTTGATAGGCGAGCATGGACTTGCAGATGTGCACCCCCCGGTCATTGATCAGGTTGACCTTGAACACGTCGGCTCCCAAGGATTCGAGGATCCGGGCAACGCTCATCCCCAGCGCGTCGTTTCGCAGGTGCCCCAGGTGCAGAGGCTTGTTCGTGTTCGGTGCGGAAAACTCCAGGATGATCCGCTGTCCGGCAAGATCCTCCCCCCGCCCGTACAGGTCAAGGCTCTTGGAAACTTCGGCGACCACATCGGAGCTCACCGACGGGCGATCCAGGTGGACGTTCAGGTACGGGCCTTGGACCTCCACGCGCTCCGCCCCCGCAGCAACTCGGCCGGATTGGTCGCTCAACTGGGCGGCCCCTGCTCCGGAGATTCGCTCGGCCAGGCGCAGGGCGATCTCCCTGGGTGAACGCTTGAGTATCGGTGCGTACGGGAACATCGGGAATGCCAGATCGCCCAACTCGGCTCGGGGCGGATTCTCGATGATCACCGCATCCGCATCGACGGGCGCTCCGGCCTCCTCCTCCACAGCCTTCTGAATGATTCGTTTCCAGCTTTGTCTGTATCTAGTCATGTTCGAGTTCTCCAATACAGGCCAGCATGTGGCCGAATGCCGGTCCGTCCCTCCTGTAGGAGGCAAGTAGGGGCGTGCAGGGGGTACAGTGCCTGCAGACGCGAATCGCCTTTACCCCGCAGCCGGACAACAGCCCGATATTCGCCGCAGCCAGGTCCAGAAAGAACGTTGCCCCCTGTTTGCGAACACTTTTCGGTCCAAATCGGCCACGAAACTCCAGGTAGCGATCCTTCCCCCTGATCCAACCCTTCAGCCCGGAGCCTGTCCGCGAAGAGTCGGGCTGTCCGCCGGTTGGGCCCAGCGGGATTCCGGCTGAGTAGTTCTCTGAGTTCAAGTCGAGTTCGAATCCCCGCATGATCGCCGATCATTCAATCAGAGCTCTTCGACATAGTCAATCCACCGGGCAGCGCATGCCGGGCAGCGCATGCCGGGCAGCGCTGTAGCCGCATCTCGCTCAATATCTTCTTGACAAAAAGCAGAAACGGTTCATCATGGATACAGCCATGAAGAGGGTGGACATAACCGTTCTGGTCGAAGATACGGTTCACGAAGCCAGGATGCGCGCGGAGCACGGACTCTCCCTGTATATTGATGCCGGGGGCTACCGGATACTCTTCGACACCGGCGCCTCGGCTCTCTTCCTGGGAAACGCAAAGAATCTCGGCCTTCATCTGAACGACCTGGATGCCCTGGTCCTGAGCCACAATCACTACGATCATACCGGAGGTGTGGAGTTCCTCATTGATCTTTACTCCGGTGCCCCATCGATCTTCGCCCATCCGAAGACCTTCAGCCAGTCGTACGCAAAACCAAAGACGGAGTGCAAAACGCAGCCCGCTGGAGGGGCAGCGCGGGCGATCGGTTTTCCCTATCCCTTGGGCTTGGAGGGACTGCAGAAACGGGGTCTCAAGCTTACGATGAACCGGGAGCCTTTGGAGATCCACAAAGACATCTGGCTCAGCGGCGAAGTGCCCAGAAACTGCCCCTTCGAGGAGGTGGGAAACAGGTTCTTCCTCGATCCGCAGTTGAAACGGGCGGACAATGTGATCGATGATCAATCCCTGATCTGCAAAACCGACAAGGGTCTGATCGTGATCTCGGGGTGCTGCCACAGCGGAATGGTGAACACGTTGGAGGCTGTGGCTACTCTATTTCCCGGTATACCCGTGTGGGCCGTGGTAGGCGGATTCCATCTGCTCCATGCCGATGCCAAGCGCCTCAAACGGAGCGTCGATTATTTGAAGAGCTTGGATCCCCAACAGGTAGCGGCCGGACACTGCACCGGATTCGATGCCCTGTGCAGTCTGCGGCGGGCGTTCGGAAAACGCTTCCGGCGTCTGTCTGTCGGGGATCGCTTCTCCATTCCCCGACCCTGAAAGCCCTCAGGCTTTCAATCCCAGGAACTCAGCCGTTTTCTGATTCTTTATGATATCTTCGATGCTGATGCTGTCGAGGTGTTTTTCGATGACTTCATTGAATCCTTTCCACACCGGTGCCAGAGCACAGTCCTTCTCACGCGGGCAGGGGGGGGAGGATCCGTTCGTGCAGGGAGTCGGATTGATCGACTCCCCAACCGCATCAAGAATGGCCTTGATGCTAACTTCCGCAGGCTTCCAGTTCAGTACGAATCCGCCCTTGGGACCTCGAATCGATCGAATGACCCCGGCTTTTTTCAGTTTGAAGAAGATTTGTTCCAGGAACTCCGGCGACAGATCCTCTTCCTTTGAGATCTGACTGATCGAAGTCGGGTGTTTTTGATTCTGTGAAGCCAGGTTGAGCACGGCTCGTACGCCGTATCTGCCTTTTGTTGTCAATCTCATGTACGCATCCTCATACTCGTAATTATCCTATGGTTGGGAATGAATCGTATATTCACCTGATGATCTGTCTTCGTAAATAACCGACTTATTCTGTAATGTACCATAACACCGATTGGCAAAAAATGCAATTACATTTTGCTGCCGGATTCGGTCAATCACCTCGGTGCTTGAGAAGCAAGGCCACACGGTCGGCGGCAAATACCGCGGCTCCGATGGCAAAGCCGCCGGCTACCAGCAGATCGCTTCCAGCCAGCTTGCCCGCCAGGGCGCAGAATCCTCCCAGAATGGCGGCCGCTATGGCGGAGGAGGTACGCAGCGGTTTTCCAAGCAGCCCAGCCAGGATCGGCACGAACAGGCCGCCGGCGAATACCGAGTAGCCGAGAAGCAGAGAGGGGATGATCCCCCCGCTGAAGATACCGACCAGCAGGGCCGCAGTGCCGCAGCCCAGCACGGACAGCCGGGGCAGGAGCAGGCCTTTGGCATCCTTTTTAGAGAAAAAGTCGACGGTGAGGATCGCCGACATTGTCAGCAATGTCGTATCCGCCGAGGACAGGAAGGCCGACAGAAGAGCGATCATGGTAAGGACGCTCAGCCAGGAAGGTAGAGCTTGCCTGGCCAGCATGGGCAGAGCCGCCTCCGCCGCAATTTGCGGGTAGAGAAACCGTGCCGACATTCCCGCGACGGTAACGAAAACAGCCACGGGAACTATCGTGCAGATGGAGATCAGGATCGCCCTGCGGGCGCTGTGTTCATTGCGAGCGCTGAACACCCGAGAGAGCATATCCGGGCCGACCAGGTAGGTGGAACCGACTACGAGCAGCATCAAGGCCAGGTCCAGACCCGAGAACTCCGGGGAAACCGGGAAGGCGAAGTAGCGGCGCGGCAATCCCGCCGAGAGCCCGTCGAAGCCCCCGCTCAGCTGCAGCCCGACCACGGCGCAGAGGGCGAGTCCCGAGATGATGAGCAGAGCCTGGAGCAGATCCGTGCGGATCACCGACACCTGCCCCCCGGAGACCGTGTAGGCGACAAATACGGCTCCGGCCGCAAGGGTCCAGTACCGCGTCTGCCCGCCGAAGAAGGTCGACAGGATCCGTCCGGCGGCGGTGGCCTGGGCTCCGACTATCCCCAGCCAGGCGACCACGACGAACAGGCCTGCAATTTTGCCCATTACCGGTCCGTACCAGCCGCTGATCAGCTCGGGCAGCGTGTACACCGATCGGCTCTTGAGGTTTTTAAGGAAGAAGAGCAGCCCGAACAGTCCCGCCGCGCCGACCAGCAGCCACCAGCTCCCGGTCAGACCCCGGCTGAAGGCCAAACCGGCCAGTCCGAGGGTGCTGGATCCACCGACGATCGTAGCTGCCAGCGATCCGCCGGTTGCGACGGCGGAGGCCCGCCCGCCGGCTATCCAGAAATCCGCGGCGGTGCGCACGCGTATCACTCCCGCGACTCCGACGCCCAGAACCACGAGCAGATAAAGGCTCAGAGCCAAGACAAAGGGATTCATCAGGAGAAGAGAGTACCCGGAGGTGCCGAAGGTGCACAAGAGTGCATTGGCACAAGAGCACCATTGTGCTCCTGCACCATTGTGCTCCTGCACAGCTCTCCTTGACCCTGCAGATGCTCCTCCTTATAATCCCCGTATCATGAAGGTACGGGTCCGCTATGCTCCCTCGCCAACGGGATTCCAACACATCGGAGGGGTGCGCACCGCTCTGTTCAACTACCTCTTTGCCCGGGTAAAGGGGGGCGAGTTCATCCTGCGAATCGAGGATACCGACAGGGAACGCTACCGCCAGGATGCAATGGAGGACATCTACAACACCTTCGACTGGCTGGGCTTTCACTGGGACGAGGGGCCGGACATCCATGGTCCCCTGGGACCCTACGTCCAATCCCAGAGGGTCGAGCTATATCGCGGGCATGCCCGGCGGCTGGTGGATGACGGCCAGGCCTATCCCTGCTACTGCAGCCATGAGCGGCTGGAGGAGCTCAAAGCCGAACAGCGCCGGCAGGGAGCTGCGCTTGGTTATGACCGTCGCTGCCGGGAACTTTCCCCAAAGGAGCGGCAGACCTTCGAGCAGGAGGGAATTACACCGGTTATACGCTTCAAGGTGCCTCTGGAGGGAACCACGGTGGCCACCGACCAGCTTCTCGGTAGAATCGAAACCAACAACACCGAGATCAACCCGGATCCGGTTCTGCTCAAATCCGACGGTTTTCCCACCTACCACCTGGCCAACGTGGTGGACGACCATTTCATGGAGATCACCCACATCATGCGGGCTCAGGAGTGGCTGCCCTCCATGCCGCTGCATATCCTGCTGTACCGCGCTTTCGGCTGGGAGCCTCCCCTGTACTGCCACCTGCCCATGGTTCTGGGTTCGGACGGGCAGAAGCTGTCGAAGCGGCATGGAGCAACCAGGGTTGTGGAGTTCAAGGAGAAGGGCTACCTGCCCGAGGCGGTGCTCAACTACATCGCGCTGCTGGGCTGGAGCTTCGACGATTCCCGGGAGTTCTTCACCCTCAAGGAGCTGCAGCAGCTGTTCTCCCTGGATCGTTTGAACAAGGCTCCGGCGGTGTTCGACTACAGGAAGCTGGACTGGTTCAACGGCATGTACATCCGAAAAGCGTCATCCGAGCGCCTGGTCACGCTGCTACTGCCGTATCTGCAGCAACGGGGATGGATTTCTGAGAAACCGTCTGAGGAGGAGCAGCGGCAGGTTGAGGCTCTGGTTCCCCTGGTTCGGGAGAGACTTACCGTGCTCTCCGACGTGCTTCCCCTGGTCGGCTTTGTCTTCGAGGAAGTGCCGGCTCCCCCGGCGGAGGAAATGATCCCCAAGCGCCTGAACAGAAAACAAACCGCCGAGGTCCTGAAGCGAGCGTGTTCCCTGATGGCGGATTTCGACGAGCACTCGGACGATGAAAATGAACAGCGCTTCCGCCGGGCTGCGGAGGATCTGGGGGTGAAGCTGGGGGATCTTCTCATGCCCGTGCGGGTGGCTCTGACAGGCAGCCGGGTTTCCCCGCCTCTGTTCGAGTCGATCCGGGTGTTGGGTGTCGGCAAAACAATAGAACGGATGGAAAATGGACTCCGAAAACTGGAAGGATCATAGATGAGTAGTGCGGCATCGATGGAAACCCTCGTTTCGCTGTGCAAACGCAGGGGATTCATCTATCAATCGAGCGAGATATACGGCGGTCTGGCCTCGGCCTGGGACTACGGTCCGATGGGGGTCGAGCTTAAGAACCGGGTTCAGAATTTTTGGTGGCGGGAGATGACCCAGCTGCACGACGACATCGTGGGGCTGGATGCTTCGATCCTGATGCATCCGAGAGTGTGGGAGGCTTCGGGCCACGTGGAGAACTTCACGGATCCTCTGGTGGACTGCAAGAAGTGCAAGCAGCGCTTCCGAGCCGATCAGATCCCGGCGGAAAACATGATCTCCCACAAGTGTCCGGAGTGCGGGGGGGAGCTCACCGATCCCAGACAGTTCAATCTCATGTTCAAGACCCACATCGGTCCGGTGGAGAGCGAAGGATCGGTGGTATACTTGCGCCCGGAAACCGCCCAGGGTATTTACGTCAACTTCAAGAACGTGGTGCAGACCGCCCGCATGCGTATTCCCTTCGGGATCGCCCAGGTGGGAAAGGCCTTTCGCAACGAGATCACGACCAAGAACTTCATATTCCGCACCTGCGAGTTCGAACAGATGGAGATGCAGTTCTTCATCCACCCTTCGGATGATCAAAAGTACTTCGAGCAGTGGAAGCAGGAGCGCTTCGATTTCTACAAGCGGATGGGAATCCGGGAGTCCCGGCTGCGCTTTCATCAGCACGGACCGGATGAGCTGGCCCACTACGCCAAGATCGCCTTCGACATCCAGTACGAGTTTCCCTTCGGCTGGAAGGAGCTGGAAGGGATCCACAACCGCACCGACTACGACCTGCGCCGGCACATGGAGTACTCCAAGAAGGACCTTACCTATCTGGACGACCTGCGGGAGGGAGAACGCTATATTCCCTACGTGATCGAGACTTCCGCCGGCTTGACTCGCACAGTGCTCACCGTGCTTGCCGATGCCTACGACGAGGATGAGGTGGAGGGAGAGAAGCGGGTGGTGATGCGCCTGCACCCGGAGCTGGCTCCGATCACCGTAGGGGTGTTCCCCCTGGTGAAAAAGGACGGGCTGGCCGAGATGGCTCGGGAAATCGAACGGGATCTGCGCCATGAGTATGCGACCTTCTACGACCAGGGCGGCGCCATCGGCAGGCGCTACCGCCGCCAGGACGAGATCGGTACCCCCTTCGGCGTGACCGTGGATTACCAGAGCAAGGAAGACCGGACCGTTACCCTGCGCTATCGCGACTCGATGGAGCAGGTGAGGGTGCCGATTGCCCAGCTGTCCGAGACGATCCGCCGGGCCGTGCGGGAGTACAGGAGGCCGACGTGAAATCGGGAGTGAAACCCGCGGTGAACACAGGCGCATTTGCGACTCTGAAGGAGCGGGGCTTTGTCAGCCAGTGCTCGGATGAGCAGGGTCTGGCCGGGCTTCTGGACTCTGAACAGGTCACCTTCTATATCGGCTTCGACCCCACCGCTTCGAGTCTGCACGTGGGGCACATGGTGCAGCTGTTCGCCATGGCTCACCTGCAGAGAGCAGGCCACCGGCCTATCTCCCTGATCGGAGGGGGGACTTCCCGGATCGGGGATCCTTCGGGTAAAACGGAAATGCGGAAAATCCTGTCGATCGAGACGATCAATGCCAACGCCGATCGCTTTCGCACGCAGATCTCCCGTTTCCTCGATTTCTCCGACGGCAGGGGGCTGATGCTCGACAATGCCGACTGGCTGGCGGAGCTGAACTACATCGATTTTCTGAGGGACATCGGCCGGCATTTCTCCGTGAACCGGATGCTGAGCTTCGAGACCTACAAGATGCGCCTGGACACGGGACTGAGCTTCATCGAGTTCAACTACCAGATTCTTCAGGCCTACGATTATCTGGTGCTGCACCAGCGCCAGGGCTGCCGGCTGCAGATGGGCGGGGACGATCAGTGGGGCAACATCGTGGCCGGAATGGATCTGGTGCGGAGGGTTGAAGGGGCCGAGTGCTTCGCCCTGACCACCCCCCTGGTGACCCGGGCGGACGGGCAGAAGATGGGCAAGACCGAGAAAGGCGCCCTGTTCCTGGATCCCGAATTGGTGAGCCCCTACGAGTTCTACCAGTACTGGCTCAACGTGCCGGATGCGGACGTGGAGAAACTGCTGGCGTTGTTCACCTTCCTGCCGATCGAGGAGGTGCGGGAGCTGGGGCGCCTTGAGGGTCGGGAGGCCAACAGAGCCAAGGAGCGTCTGGCCCTGGAGCTTACCTCGATAGTCCATGGAGCCGAAGAAGCGGAAAGTGCGCGGACCGCCTCCAGGGCGGTGTTCTATGGAGAGGGTGCGGGGGAAAAGGAGAGCGTCCCGTCGGCTGCTTTGAAGCGGGAGGAGCTGGCCTCCGGCGTGGGCATCCTGGATCTGTTCGTTCGCTCCGGGCTGTGCTCCTCCAAAGGAGAAGCCCGCAGGCTGATCAACCAGGGCGGCGCCTACCTGGACGGGCAGAGCGTGGATTCGATCGAGCTCGTGCTCGACCGGTCGTTCGCCGATAGAGAGGAGATCCTGCTGCGGGCCGGGAAGAAGCGCTACTTCCGTTATCTGATCGAATAGGGGGTGGCATGGGCTTTGTCTATATCGCGGTGACTCTGGGTTCCGGCGCCCTTATGTACTGGGGTCCTTTTGCGCTGCCCGCCCTGGATGCCCTGACGACCTCGGATTTCCTGTACGTGGTCTTCCTTCTCCTCCACCTGATCTGCGGCCTGGTTCTGGTGAGCACCGCCGCCGGAGCGCGGAGATTGGCTGCGATCACCCCGGGGATGTACCGGATTCCCGAGGTTCTTTTGGTCGTCAGCCTGCTGCTGTACCTGTTCGCCTACATCTATGCCCTGAACGCCAACATGGACTATATTCAGCGCTTCATTTCGAGCGGGGGAGCGGTGCGCTTGGCCCTGGATACTCGGGCGGAGCGTTTGGCGGCGACCGTGAAGTACGGACCTCTGCTTCTCACCAACGCATTCTTCTACCTGTTCTGGAGACTAAAACGAACCGCCGCGGAAACGGCTTTCCGTAAAGCCGCTTTGATCCGCTGGGCCCTCCCGATCGTGCTGCTGTCCACCGTGCTGTCGGTGCTCTGCTTCCCCTCGTTTCTGAGCCTGGAGGGCCTCGGCTTCCTGGCCTTCGTGGCTCTGGTCCCGCTTCTGCTCGTGTTTCAGGCCAACTCGCTGGGATGGGCAGTGTTCTACGGCCTGACCTTCGGCGTTCTGCAGACCATGCTGCTGAACTCCTGGCTCGGCACCTACAGCCTGGTCACGTTGCAGCTGGTGACCTTCGCATTTCTGTTCTTCTACTTCGTATTCCTCATACCCGCTGTTTGGCTGTACAAGAGTCTTCCCCGGATCGGCTTTCTGATTCTGCCGATCGCCTGGGTGGCCTTTGAGTTCCTGCGCTCCAGCGGATTCCTCGGCTACCCGTGGGGTCTTTGGGGTGTTACCCAGTACCGGTTCACCTCCCTGGTGCAGGTCGCCGCCCTGACCGGTGTTTGGGGACTGAGTTTCATCGTCCTGCTGATCAACTCCGGGATTGCCGCCGCCCTGGGGGGTATGTTGGAAACCAACTTTGCCGGCAATCCGGTGATACAGGGAACCGCTCCGGGCAGCGGCCGGCTTGCCGGCCTGCGGGTGCTCCAGGCCGATCGCGGTCTGACCGCCCTGCTGATCTCCTCCGTCGTGTTTCTGCTCTTTCTGGGTTTCGGAACGATCAGCCTGGGCAGGTTGGAGAGGCAGCCGGTAGTCAAGAGCCCCCGTCTGGCTCTCATCCAGCAAAACGCCGATCCTCGCAAGCACAACTACCGTCGGACCTTCAACACCCTGGTCGAGCTCACCGACCAGGCTGTAGAAGCAGATCCGGACCTTGTCGTCTGGTCGGAGACCGCCTTCGTTCCCAACATCAGACGCTGGAGCCAGGTGGATCCCGAGTCGAGCACCTACGCCGCTTTGGTTCGGGATTTCCTGGATTATCAAATCGGTCTTGACCGCTGGCTCATCACCGGGAACGACGACTACGAGCTGATACCGGACGATCAGGGGATGAAGCAGCGGCTGGACTACAATGCCGCTATTCTATTCGATCCCGATGGACATCGGGTGCGAACCTACAGGAAGCTTCGCCTGGTTCCCTTCACCGAGTACTTCCCCTGGAAAGAGCAGCTTCCCGGTCTGTACAACTGGCTACAGGAGCGGGACGTGTACCTCTGGGAACCGGGGCAGGAGCGGGTGGTGTTCGCCCATCCGATGTTCCGCTTTTCCACGCCGATCTGTTTCGAGGATGCCTTTCCGGGGGATGTTCGCCTGTTCGTTCGGGAGGGAGCCGAGGTGATCGTGAACATCAGCAACGACTACTGGTCTCTTACCGAGGTGGAGGGCAAACAGCACGGGGTCAACTCTTTTTTCCGGGCCGTCGAGAATCGGGTTCCCCTGGTCAGAGCCTCCGCCTCGGGCCTCACCGGTTACGTGGACACGGCCGGGCGGCTGGTTGCCACCGTACCGTTCTACCAGGAGCGGTATCTGGTCGTGGACGTGGAGATCAAAGAGCCCACGGTCACCCTCTATACCCGCTTCGGGGATTGGTTTCCCAGGCTGCTGCTCGGTGTGTTTGCTGTTTTTCTGCTCTTTTCAGCTTTTCCAGCTGTGCGCCGGGCTTTGTGATGCGTGCAAACACTTGACACTTGGATGTAAATCTGTTAGTTTCTTGTAGGATTTGAAATTAGGAGGGACCATTCCTTGTCCAATAGCAGTACAGCCGCAAAGCGGCATAGACAAAACGTGAAGCGTCGAATTCGCAACAGGATGGTAAAATCCGAGTTACGCACCAACACACGGAAGCTCTTGGAGCTGGTGCAGAGCCGGTCCGCAGAGGATGCCAAAAAGCAATATGTGTCGGTAGCCGGCTTGCTCGACCGGGCGGCCAGCAAGGGTGTGCTTCATAAGAACACCGCCGCGCGCAAGAAGCACCGGTTGCACAAAGTGTTGGCGGGTACGGAAAAATAGTGAGGTGAGGGGTGGGTGCGGACAAGCTCACCAAAGCTGAGATCATCGAGCAAATCTACCCGAAGGTTCGCGTCAGCAAAAAGAACATCCATACCATTCTGGATTTATTCTTCGGAGAGGTCAAAGGCGGCCTTCTCGAGGACAGGATCATCGAGCTGCGGGGTTTTGGCACTTTCGAGATCAAAACACGAAAGGGAAGAAAAGCCAGAAATCCCAAGACCGGGGATACCGTGCAGGTTGAGAACCACGGGGTAGCGGTATTCAGGCCCGGAAGAGAGCTGAAGCAGAAAGCCTGGTCCTTGAGGAAATAATTTGAGAAGGACCACAACCATCTCTTCGCCGGCCCGGGAGAAAACTCCGGGCAAGGTGATAGCATCCATCGGCCTGGAGCTGCTCCTGCTGGCAGGTGCGGCGCTGATCTTCGCACTCTCCTTTCCCAGTTTTTTGTCCCAGTGGGGCTGGTTTCCCCTGGCCTTTTTCGCGCTCGCTCCGGTGTTCATCGTGGTTCACCGGGCAGGCTGGGCGCGCACCGTGGCCTACGGAGCATTTTTCGGCTTCGCCAGCTACGCCCTGTACAACTACTGGCTGGGGTCTTTTCATCCTCTTACTCTGATCATCGTACCGCCCATCTATTCCGTCTACTTTCTGGCGGTATTCCCCCTGCTCAAGGCTGCGGATTCCCTGTTTCCCCGCTATGGTTTCCTCCTGCAGACGCTGATCTGGGTGGCCTACGAGTTCGCCAAGATCCAGGGCTTCCTGGGCTATTCTTACGGGATCATCGGTTTTTCCCAGTACCTCTTTCTGCCTCTGGCTCGGCTCTCAAGCGTAACGGGGATCTGGGGCGTTTCTCTGATTGTGGTATTTCCCTCGGCCCTGCTGGGAAATGCCTTGAAGAACGGAACGGGTGAGTTCGTTTCGTTCCTGCGGCGAATGCGTGTTCCGGTTCTGCTCTACGCGGTGGTGTTCGCGGCTGCTGTGATTTTCGGGCTTTTCAACAAGTCGGATCTCGATTCCGCACCCGGATGGAAGGTTGCTCTGGTTCAGCAGAACGTCGATCCCTGGAAGGGGGGCAACAAGACCTACGCAAAAACTCTGGAGATTCTCACCCGCTTGAGCCGGAAGGCGCTCGAGGAGGATCCGTCGATCGATGCCGTCATCTGGTCGGAGACCTCCTTCGTTCCGGCTATCGATTGGCACACCCGCTATCGAACCGATCGGGTGGCCTTCGCTCTGGTCAAAGAACTGAGGGAGTTTCTCGCCGAGCAGCCGGTGCCCTTCGTGGTCGGAAATGACGATGGCCAGCTGGCCAAGGACGAGAGGGGTAGGGACATCCGGGTGGATTACAACGCCGCCATCCTCTTCGACAAAGGTGAAATTGTCGAAACCTACCGGAAGCTGCACCTGGTTCCCTTTACCGAAAACTTCCCGTACAAGGAAAGACTGCCGCGGATCTACCAGTGGCTTAAAGATGCGGACACCCATTTCTGGGAGGAGGGGACCGAATACACGGTGTTCGAAGCCGGGGGGGTGCGCTTCTCCACCCCGATCTGCTTCGAGGATACCTTCCCCTATCTGAACAGGGAGTTCATCCGTCAGGGTGCGCAAGTGTTGGTCAATTTGACAAACGACGCCTGGTCCAGGGCCGTTGCCTGCGAGATGCAGCACATGAGCATTGCTGCGTTCCGTGCCCTGGAGAACAAGAGGACCTTGTTGCGTTCCACCAACGGGGGGATCACCTGCGTGATCGATCCGAACGGCCGAATCATCGCCATGCTCCCGCCCTTCACCGAAGACTACCTCATTGCCGATGCGCCGGTATACACAGCCGAGCAGACTTTGTACACCCGTTGGGGAGACTGGTTCGCCATCCTCGTATCGATCCTGGCTCTGCTCGGATTGGCGGGAGGATTGCTGCTCCGTCTGCTGCGCAGGAGCAGGTAACTGCCCCGGAAGGTCTGGGAACCCGCGCGCTCTTGACAACCGGGATGAAGAAAAGGTTAAATGAGAGCATGAAATCCAAGGGCAAAATTCTTATTGTCGACGACGAGCCGATCAACCTCGAGTTTTTCGACGTGATGCTGAGCAATCTGGGTTTTAAGATTGAGAAGGCGGCCGACGGTGAGGAAGCCCTGCAGAAAGTCGTGGAAACCGATCCTGATCTGATTATCCTTGACAACATCATGCCCCGCCTGACCGGCTGGGAAGTTACCAAAAAACTCAAGCAGGACAAAGAGTTTCGCAAGTATCGTCAGACTCCGATCATTATGTTCTCCGCGATGGACGAGGTCAAAGACAAAATCGGAGGTCTGGAGCTCGGAGTCGACGACTATATCACCAAGCCCTTCAATTTTTCCGAGGTGCTGGCACGGATTCGGGCGGTCCTGCGGAATCGAGAGCTTGCCAAGCAGGTTGCCCGGCGGGAAAGAAGAATATCCCTGGTCGAATCTCTGAACAACTCGCTGATCTTTTTCACCCAGCATATCAAGAAACCGATCTCCGGTCTGATCGAGGCGGCGGAGAAGCTCGACGCCTCGGAGGGCAAGCAGGCGCAGGAGCTTGCGGCGCTGGTGAAACGCGAGGGAGTGGAGATCCTGGCAACGCTCCAGGGCTTGGAGGATGAGATCGAAGAGCTGCAGAGCAAGGGAGATAAGTTGAAGAAGGGGGATCTTTCCCTCGATGATTTGGAAAAGAAACTGCAGAAGCACCTTCGCAACTGGAAGAAGAGCAACACGAACGACGAGGTACCTACATGATCTCGGAAACCAAGAAGAAAGTGCTTGAACTGTTCAATGAGGGCCGCAAGAACTACAAGCTGATGAAGTTTGAGGTTGCCAAGGATCTGTTTGCCAAGGCCTTGAACGTGGATCCTGAGGATGGTCCCTCGAAAGTATACTTCGCCCGCTGCAAGCACTATCTTCAAAATCCCCCTCCCGAGGACTGGGACGGGGTATTTGTCATGAAAACCAAGTAGGATTAGATGCCGAAGAACAACGAACACAAGAGCATTGAAAAAACCACCACGACCCTGGGCAAGGAGACGAGCTTCAACGGAGTGCTTCGCTTCAAAGAATCCTTGAAGATCGACGGAACCTTCGAAGGAGAAATTGAATCCCCCGGTTTTCTCTATATCGAGAACGGTGCCACTGTTAAGGCCAACATCAAGGTTGGATCCGTTGTGGTCGGGGGTGTGGTGCGGGGAAACATCGAGGCAAGTGAGCGGCTGGAGATGCTGACAACGGGCAAGGTCTTCGGGAACATTCGAACGGCCAAGCTGAACATCGCGGACGGGGTCGTGTTCGAGGGCAAGTGCGAAATGATCAAAAATCCCGAGAAGTTGGACATTTTCTCCGCCCCGGTGGCGAATATCAAGAAAGCAACCCAGAGCATCTGACTTCCACATGGAGGAACAACCCACCTCGACGATTCTATCTGTAGGCACGGAGCTGACCGAAGGGAGCATCCTCAATACCCATTTCCGCTTTCTGGGAGCGCAGCTCAGGGGTCTGGGGTTCCGCACGAAAAAGTGCGTTCAGATACCGGATGATCCGCAAGTTTTCCGGCAGGAGCTGGGTCAGGCAGTTGAGTGCGCGGAGCTGGTAATCATTACCGGAGGGCTGGGTCCTACCAGTGATGACCTGACCCGGGATATAGTAGCCGAAGTCTGTGAAGCTCCTCTTCGCTTCGATGAGGCGATATGGGACGACCTGGTTGCACGCTATACGGCTCGAGGTCGAAAGATAGCAGAAACCAATCGGAAACAGGCTCTGATCCCCTCGGGATTCCAGGTACTGCCCAACCGGGTCGGAACGGCTCCCGGATTTTTCGGCGGTTCGAAAACGTGCACCCTTATGGCTCTCCCGGGCCCTCCTGCAGAGCTGGAAGAGATGTTTCTGGTTGAGGCCGTTCCGCTCATACGCTCCCTCGGTGTGAAGAATCCCTCCACCGCCGAGCTCATTGGTACCGCCCTGATGATACCGGAATCGGTTCTGGAGCAGGCCCTGCAGGAAAGCAGTCGTGCGGATTCAGGGTTGTTTTGGAGCACCCGGGTCGCCCACGACCGGATCGTCTTTACCCTGCGGGGAGCCGGGCAGCAGGAACAACTGCGGGTCTTTTCAGATCTGGTCGGGTTGTTCGGACGGATGCGCATTCGCCAGGGGGACGTCCAGCCGGGCTTCCTGCTGTACCAGCTGTTGAAGCAGAGGGCTGAGAGAATAGCCGTGGCGGAGTCCTGCACCGGCGGCCTGGTGTCGAAGCTGCTCACCGATGTACCGGGAAGCTCCCGGGTGTTCTGGGGAACCGTAGTGACCTACTCGGACGAATCCAAGGTGAGATTTCTGGGGGTTCCCCTCGAGGTTCTGAAAAGCTCAGGAGCCGTATCCGCGGAGGTCGCTTCGGCCATGTCGGAGGGGCTTCTCGAGCACACGCCGGTGGAAGCAGCTCTGGCTGTAACGGGAATCGCCGGACCGGAGGGTGGCACCGACGAAAAACCGGTGGGAACCGTCTGGATATCCGCACGCTGCCGCCATGGCGGACATCTGTGCAGAGTTTTTCATTTTCACGGCAGCAGGGACGCCGTACGACGGCGCAGCGCCGTGGCTGCATTCGTGCTGGCCGAGTGCGTACTGCTCGGTGTAGAACCCGATCTGGAGTATTGACACTCCGGCGGAATATGGCTATATTGGTAGGGTATTCAGCGTTTCTTATTTACAATCTGAAAAGCTTCAAGCCTTTCACTGTAAGGGCAATCCGATAGATACCCCAAAGGCGTGCGGGAATAATCAGTAACCGACTACCATGGATCCGGCTGACAACACAGGTGACTGGGTCTCAACCTTCGCTGTAAAAACACGAACTGGAGTGATACATGGCGATCATTCGTAAAAAAAAGAAAGAGTCTGGGATCGACGAAGCGGCAACACCAGCTCCCTCTATGAGTGACGTAGAGGGCGGAAACGGCTCGGGCGATCCCGGTACAGACTCCCAGGTCTCGAATGGGGAAGTGACCTCCACTGCGCAGGAATCTGCAACAGTGGAGAAATCCGCGTCAGCTGAGCAGCCCGCCGCCGAAGAGGAATCTGCAGCGGTGCGGGAGCCCGCTCCGACGGACAGTCCTGCCGCCACAGAGCAGGCAACCGCGCCCCCCCAAAAACGGAGCAAAAAGAAGAAACTCCGAGTCGAGCTGATTAAAGAGGGAGAGCAAGCGGAAGGGCAGGGCGCCGAGGTCGAGACGCAGGAGAGCGTTGACAGCGCTACGGAGGTCGAGGAGGATGCTCCGCCGCAGGAAAGGCCTGCCCCAGCACCGCCGCAGCGGGGAAGCAGATCATCGGATCACAAGCACGGCGGCAGGGACAAGAGAACTCCGGCTGAAGGTCGGGAGAAGCTCAATATCAATGACCTGACACTCATGAACATGCGGGAACTGCGGAAGATGGCGGCGGATATGGGGGTCAATCACGAGAATCTGATCTCTATGAAGAAGCAGGAGATCATCTTCAGCATTCTCAAGATGCACACCGAGCGCAGCGGACAGATCTACGCCACGGGAGCGCTGGAGATCCTGCCTGACGGATACGGTTTCTTGCGTTCCCCCCACTACAGCTATTTGCCCGGTCCCGACGATATCTACATATCCCCATCTCAGATCCGGCTGTTCAATCTGAAAACCGGTGACACCGTTTCCGGTCAGATCCGTCCCCCGAAGGAGGGGGAGCGCTTCTTTGCCATGCTGCGGGTGGAGAGTGTGAACTTCGACCCGCCGGAAGAAGCCCAGAGCAGGATCCCTTTCGAGAATCTCACACCCCTGTATCCGGATAAGATAATCAACATGGAGACCGCGGGAGAGGAGGTTTCCACTCGACTGATTAATCTGTTCTGTCCGATTGGGAAGGGGCAGAGGGCATTGATCGTATCCCCCCCGCGGGCGGGTAAAACCATAATCATGCAGAAGATCGCCAATGCGATCACCGAGAATCACCCCGAGGTATTCGTGATCGTGCTTTTGATCGACGAGCGTCCGGAGGAAGTGACGGATATGCAGCGCAATGTCGACGGGGAGGTGGTGTCCTCCACCTTCGACGAACAGGCAACCCGGCACGTGCAGGTGGCCGAGATGGTCATCGAAAAGGCCAAGCGGTTGGTGGAGCACAAGCGGGATGTGATTATTCTGCTGGACTCGATAACCCGCCTGGCCCGGGCTTACAACCAGACCGTGCCCACCTCGGGCAAGATCCTCTCCGGAGGCGTAGACTCCAATGCCCTGCACAAGCCCAAACGCTTCTTCGGGGCGGCCCGAAACATCGAGCAGGGGGGCAGCCTGACGATCGTGGCCACCGCTCTGATCGAGACGGGAAGCCGCATGGACGAGGTTATCTTCGAGGAGTTCAAGGGAACCGGAAACATGGAGATCAATCTGGACCGCAGACTTTCCGACCGACGCCTGTTCCCAGCCATCAACATAAAGCGCTCGGGTACGCGTAAAGAGGAGCTGCTGCTGCCCGAAGATGTGCTGAACAAGTTGTGGGTGCTGCGCAAGGTCATCGGACCGATGGACGATCTGGAGATTATCGAGCTGCTCATTGACAGGATGAAAAAAACCAAGAATAATGAAGCGTTCCTGAAGTCGATGAACACCTCAACGAACGGCGAAATGTGAGGTAAATCATGAAGAAAGATATTCATCCGAAATACGAACCCACCACGGTGACCTGTGCCTGTGGGAATGTGCTTGAAATCCGCTCTACGGTAAAAGACATAAAGGTTGAAATTTGTTCGAATTGTCATCCTTTTTTTACAGGTAAGCAGAAGCTGGTGGACACCGCCGGCCGCGTGGAGCGCTTCAAGAAGAAGTACAACATCAAAGACTAGCTTCCAGTACCCTCCTCATATGCTCCCAGTGGGATCCCTGCCAATAGATCCTGCCGCAGTCCGGGCAGGTCTTGTAGTGATCGTAGGTTCGGGCGACATACTCCGGTACTGAGGCGGCAGCCTGCCGCCTGTCAATCTCCTGCAGCAGGCTGTTACAGCGCAGGCAGCGGCCGAAGGGCTGTATCTTTTCACTGAGATCGAATCGCTTCAATACTTCGAGGAGCTGCTCCATCGGCTGGTCGGAGCGCAGACAGTATCCGTGGGTTATCATCGATCGTTTCAGCAGTTCCCGATCCCGGGTGAGAACGATCCTTCTGTGGTCCCGGGAAATGCGGGACAGGCTGGAATCGTCGTAGCTGTTGGAGTACAGAGTGTCAAAGCCGAGCATCCGCAGCAGCTTGGCCAGTCTGCCGAGGTGCACGTCCAGGACGAAGCGGGTGCGGCGCAGAGCTGCTGGACGTACCTTGGTAACAGAGCCGATTTCCAATGACTCGAATACCGGATACACGCTGATTCGATCCCCCTGCCGCACCTTCTGCTCGAAGGGCACGGAACGGCCGTTTACAAGGATGAGATCCACCTCGGTATGAGGTACGCCGAGAGACTCGATCAAGGCTTTGACGGTATCCCCGGGGTTGAAGCGAGCTGGAAACTGCCGCTTTTTTCTTTCCGCGGGAAGAAAATCGTTGAGCTCTTCGTAGAAGCGAATGGTCGCGGTGGCCATCTTCTGTATTCATAATAGCGAATTTCAGCTACTCTGTCCCCGATGAGGGAGCACCGAGAACACTCTGTATTGCTGAAAGACGTATGGTTCGAGCTGCGGGGTATCCCGATACTCAAGGGCATCGACTGGGAAGTGGAGCGGGGCGGACGTTGGGTGCTGCTTGGACCGAATGGCAGCGGCAAGACGACACTTCTGAAACTGATTACCGGCTACGTCTATCCCTCCCGCGGCCGGGTTGCCGTTCTGCGGCGGGAGTTCGGACACACGGATCTGCGTGAACTCCGCGCCCGAATCGGCTGGGTTCACTACGACCTGCGAAACATGATTCCCGAATTCATGAATGTGCTGGAGGTCGTGCTGGCCGGGGAAAGGGGAACGCTCTCCTTCTACGAACAGAGCACTCCCGCCGAACTCAAGCGGGCCGCGGTCAACCTCAAGGCTCTCCGGGCCGAGCAGCTGATCGGCCGGAGGTTCGCAACCCTGTCCACCGGCGAACGGCAGCGCGTGCTCATCGCCCGCGCTCTGATGGCCGAGCCCGAGATTCTGCTTCTGGACGAGCCGTGCATGGGACTGGATCCTCTTTCACGGGAGGAGTTCCTCGATTCCCTGCATGCGCTGTTCGTCGAAAAACCGGAGATGACCGTAATCACGGTCACCCATCATGTGGAGGAGATTACCGCTGCCTACGGGGGAGTGCTGATTCTCGACTGCGGGCGGGTGGTGGCCTGCGGAGAGAGGCAACAGACCCTGAAGGGGGAAACGATCTCCCGGTTGTTCGGTCACCGCTGTCAGTTGACCTTCAGGGGGGGGAGGTATTCGCTGCACTTTCGATGAGGGTTTTACGCTTCCCGTAGTTTTTCGATCATCAGCCCAATCCGGCTTGACAGGGACACGAGCAGCCGTTTTGTCCACTGGGGGCTGGCCGCAAAGATCTCCTGAAAGTTTTCCCTGGAGAAAACCAGAGCCTCGACCGGGCCCTTGGTGATGACCGTTGCAGATCGTACGGATTTGTCGAAAAAGCTCATCTCTCCGATCAGCTCCCCCTTGCCCAGAGTGGCCATGACTTTGTACTTGTCTCCCATTTTGCGGGTGATATACACTTCCCCCGAAAGAATCCAGAAGATCTCCTGCTGGACATCTCCCTCCTTGATGAGAACCGTCTTGTCTCCGTATTTTTTTCCGAATTTGTTGATGATTTCTTCATTGATCGCCTCCTCAGCCTGAAAGGCGATCTTCATGATTTCTGCGTAGTTCTGATCAGACATGATTATCTGCCACGCTCCCTCAACCGGATTGGATTCGATCACTGAACTCGGCATTCATGATACGAAGGGTGCGCGTGAGGCCGGTGATCGTCTCCAGGGCCAGCTCCCGGGAGACGCTTGAGGCCACGTCGAAACCCTCCCTATCCCACCGATAAAGGATGGAGTTTTCCATGCAATAGGCGGTGGTAAGGCGGGAGCAATCGAGAAGGGACTCCACTACGCCGAACACCGAATCGGGGTGCTGGTACACAGGAATCGTCGATCCGTCCGACAGGGGGATCCCTATGCGGATGAGACCGGCTATCACGTAGTAGATCGGATGATTAGAAAGAGGATCCCCGATGGAGTATATGTCCGTTCCCGGTTCAATCCTCACCTTTTCTCCGTACTGTAAGTCCGTTTCGATCATGAGGGCATCCTATTTTCTTGCACTCTTTCGGTTTTTCCCATAAAATATAGCACCGTTTTCAATTTCATTCCAGCGGAGTCATTCATGGACGATCTGATTCACAGCCATGAGGAAGAGTATGGCCAAGGTCCAGACATCATCGCACGGGCACCGGGTCGGGTCAATCTCATCGGCGAACATACCGACTACAACGAGGGTTTCGTCCTTCCAATGGCTATCGATTACTACGTTCAGGTTGCCGTATCCAGG
>Ga0180437_10002525_pt1 | contig 28999 bp, 25 predicted proteins | sample SS_ome_4_FD_132410 | JGI IMG/M metagenome (GOLD analysis project Ga0180437, IMG submission 132410) | Hypersaline lake sediment archaeal communities from the Salton Sea, California, USA - SS_3_D_1 metaG | ecosystem: Environmental > Aquatic > Non-marine Saline and Alkaline > Hypersaline >...
AGCTCTCTGGGATGAACTTTGGACAAAGTATCTTGAAATCCATAAGCAATTACGGTTTTCTAGATTGAAAGTTTCCTATGCATGGAACTAATGTTTCCCGTCACTTTGGGACAAACTCAAATTTTTAGTAATGAATCTGGACATAGGGTGGTACCTTGGGGAACGTCCCCTAGAACCCTAGGACCCTAGAAGGGCAGGATCGATCCCCAACCATTGGGAAGGCGCTTAACCACATCGTTGAGGATGATGAATACCACCAGGAAAATGAATATGGCAAACCCGATCTGCATGATGATCTGTTTAGCCTTGGCCGGGAAGTCCTTGCGGGCGGCCCCTTCCAGTGATAGCACCAGTATCTGTCCCCCGTCGAACACAGGGACCGGGAACAGGTTGATGATGCCGAGCTGGAGGCTGATGAACGCGATCCAGTTCAGCATGGCGATAAAACCCATGCGGAAGGCGGCATAAGAAAAATTGGCGATCTCGATCGGCCCCCCCAACTGGCGGGTCGAAGCCTCTCCTCTGATCAGGTTCTTGATGAAGTCCACCACAGCAAAAAGCAACCGTCGATTCTCCCTGAAGCTTTGGCCGAAAGCGGCGAAGAATGCATATTTTTTTTCCCTGGAACGGGCGGTATGGTAGATCCCGATCTTGCCCACATTTCCTTCACGGCGAGGCACGACCGTCAAACGGATCGGCTGTCCCTCCCGCTCCACCAAGAATTCGAGCTCCTTATCGGGATTGCTTTCGAGGATCTCGATGAACTGGTAGACATAGACCGGCTCGCCGTCGATAGCGGTTATGACATCCCCCGCTTTCAGTCCCGCCTTCTCCGCCGGAGAGTTGGCCATCACCATGTTCACCTGGACCTGGATCTTGCCGTAAAACCCGGCGTATCCCATCTGAAAGCGAGTGACGCTCTCGGTCTGCAGATCCACGGTGAAGATCTTGCCCTCCCGACGGACCTCCACCTGTATGGTCTTATCCGGCCTCGTACCCACCGCCAAATCCACATCGCTCCAGGTCGGCGTCTGTTGCCCATTGATGCTGAGTATCTCGTCATCCTCCTGCAGGCCGGCTTTCACAGCCGGGGAGTCGGACTCGATCCACCCGATGACCGGAGCTTTGTCCAGATATTCAGCCACATCCACTCCGACCATGTTGATCACCGCGACCAGGAATATTGCCAGGACCAAATTCATGAAAGGACCGAAAAAGATCACCAGGAAACGCTGCCAGCGTTTGGCGGCCAGATAGTCTCCGGACTTGACTTCTTTGCCCGACTTGAGGCCTTCCAACGCAGCTTCCTCGCCTGCGAACCGCACATACCCTCCCATGGGGATCATGCTGACCCGGTAATCGGTGCCGCGCCGCCTGAAGCCGAAGAGCCTCTTCCCATATCCGAATGAAAATACCTCAACTTTGATCCCCACCAGTTTGGCCATAAAAAAATGGCCGAACTCATGCACGAACACCAGGATTCCGAAAACAATGATAAAAGCAACCATCGTTCCTATAATCGAAGTCATTTTATTTCCTTTTCTATAGAAGCCGCCGGGTTCGCATACGGGCCTCTCGGTCAACCGAGAAGATATCCTCCACGGTATTGACATCTCGCGGCAAATGCTCCGCCATGACCTGGTCGACGACGGCATAAATGTCCGAAAATCCGATCTTTCTGCCCAAATAGGCTTCTACCGCCAGCTCGTTGGCCGCGTTCAAGGCGACCGAATAGGCCTGCTCGCGCTCCAAAGCCTGATACGCCAGCCGGAGCATGGGAAACTGATCGAGATCCACCGCATAAAACTCCAGGTGATGGATCCGGCTCAAGTCCAACGCCGGGAGGCCGGATGCACATCTGGCTGGATAGGTCAGCGCGTACTGGATGGGGATTTTCATATCGGTCAGGCTCATCTGGGCCAAGACCGACCCGTCGCGCATCTCGACCAGGGAGTGGACAATGCTCTGCGGATGGATCAGGATTCCCAGCTGATCGGCCGGCAGATCGAAGAGCCAGCGCGCCTCGATCAGTTCGAGCCCTTTGTTCATCAGCGTAGCCGAATCAATCGTCACTTTTTTGCCCATGCGCCAGCGGGGATGGTTCAGGGCTTCTTCCGGCTGCTTCGACTTCATCTCTTCCGGACTCAAGCGAAAAAACGGCCCGCCCGAAGCCGTCAGGGTCACTTTGAGGACATCCTCGGCCCGTTCTTTCGCGAGACACTGGAATACGGCGCTGTGTTCGCTGTCGACCGGGATGATCTCGGCGCCGGAATCCTGAGCCGTCTTCTGCAGCAAGAATCCACCCGTGACCATAGACTCCTTGTTGGCCAGGGCCACCCTTTTTCCGCGCGCTACGGCGGCAAGAGTAGGACGGAGCCCGTTGATGCCGGTGATGGCGGATAAGACGATGTCATTATCGGGATTATCGGCCACCGCGACGGCGCCTTCAGCTCCGTAGGCAACCATGGAAGGCGAGTATGAACAGAGTCGACGGAAGCTTGCGACATCCGCTTCCCGCTCCAATGCGACGGACTCCGGCTTGAAACGCTCCGCCTGTTCGGCCATCAGTTTCACGTTACGGCCTGCAGCCAATCCGATCACGCGGAACTCCCAGGGATGGCGGGCGGCCACTTCGAGCGCGTTGCGCCCGATGGAGCCGGTGGAGCCGAGAATCGCCAGGTTTTTCATTCCATTCGCATCCTCTTATCGCATGCCGATGTATTCCATCAGATAATAAAACAGCGGAATGGCCAGGATCAGGCTGTCCACTCGATCGAAAAAACCGCCGTGCCCGGGCAGCAGGGAGGAGGAATCCTTGACTCCGGCCGCCCGTTTGAATAGCGATTCCATGGGATCGCTGATCTGGGCGATCATCTGCAGCAGCAGGGCAAAGAGCCCCGCCTTCCAAAGCGCAACCGCCGAACCCAGGAAGAGTCGATGAAAAATCATCCCGGCAGCCACGCCGAAGACCAGACCGCCGATGCTTCCCGCCCACGTCTTGTTGGGGCTGGCCAGGGGAAACATCTTCCGTCTTCCCAAGAAGCGGCCGACCAACATGGCCCCGGTGTCCCCTACGAAGATCACGACCAGCAAATAGAAGATGAGCAAAGGACCGTGCTGCTCGCGCAGCCAGATGATATGATTCAGCGTGAAGCTCAAATACACGGCCCCGAAATAGGTCAGGGCTATGGAAGTCGGGTAATGGACCAGTTTTTCCACCGTATTGAGGGTCGCCACATAATACACACCGCAGAGCAGCACGCTGAGAAACAGAGCGATCTCGATGAAAAACGTGGGGAAGTAGAAAGACCCCGCAATGATCAAGGCCACCAGAATGCCGAGGACGCGTCGGGGGAAGATTTTCTTGCGGCGCGGGAGATTATAGAATTCCATCAGGGCGGCCAGGATGATCAACTGAATCAGGACGAAGAACCAGACCGGAGGGAAATATTGCACCGCGACATAGGCCAGAGGAAGCAGCACAGCGGCGGTGGCCGTGCGCTTGAACAGGTTCATGGTGTCCGTCTCGACTTTCTCGCCCAGGCCCGGCTGGCCCGTTCGCCGATGTCTCCGAAACGCCGTTCTCTCATTTGGTAATCGCAGATCGCCTGCAGGAGTTCTCGGCGCCTAAAATCCGGCCAAAATTTTTCCGTAATCCAGATCTCGGCATAGGCCACCTGCCACAGGAGAAAATTAGAGATGCGCAGTTCGCCGCTGGTTCGAATGAGCAGATCGGGATCGGGTATTCCGGCTGTATACAAATAGCGGGAAAAGAGGTCTTCGTTCAGTTCCGCAGGGTTGAAATCAGGATCAGCGGCCAATTTTTTTACGGCATCCACGATCTCGGCCCGGCCGCCGTAATTGAGCGCCGCGACCACGGTGAGACGATCATTTTGCTTTGTCAGCTCCATGACCCGCTTCAGTTCACCGCGGGCCGATTCCGGCAGGGCTCCAATCTGACCGATTACCTGGAGGCGGATGTTGTTTTTAATAAGCGTCTTGTCCTCTTTTTTCAGGTATTCTTCCATCAGTTTCCAGAGGGTGCTCACCTCTGCCTGGGGCCGCTTCCAATTCTCCTTGGAGAATGCATAAAGGGTCAGATACTCGATTCCCAACCGGGTCGAGGTCTCGACCAGCTCCTGCACAGACTTGGCGCCGGCGCGGTGGCCTTCGATCCGCGGGAGGTTGCGCTGCCGAGCCCAACGGCCGTTGCCGTCCATGATGACCGCCACATGCCGCGGCAATCGGGAAAAATCGATCCGGCGGACCAATCCTTCTTCCTCGCTGCCGGGCTCGATGAATCCCTCAAGGCTCTCTAACATAACCTCCGTATTATACAACCTCGCACCCCAAAGCTCAAACCAAACAGGGGTAGTAGCGGGAGAATACCGCCTTTCTCTGATGTTCTGGATCCTGATGCGCAAATAGGGCTTAAAAAGGCGGAATTCGCATGATGGTTCGACCATAATGAGGGGTAAAAACCGAAGGGTGGGAAATTGAGGGGAGAAGAGGATTGGGCGGTCAGCGGTTGTATTTGTAATAAGCCAGACAGGCCCCCTCATAGGAAACCATGCAGGGGCCATGGGGAGAATCCGGACGGCAGGATTCCGCAAAAAGCGGACATTCCGGCGGGGATAGCTTCCCCTGCAGCACCTCTCCACACCGGCATCCGGGCAGGTCGTCGCCCCCGGGAAGGATATCCAGGTCGAACTTCGCCTCGGCATCGAAGCCGGCATATCCGGATTTTAACTGCAGCCCGCTTTCCGGAATGACCCCCAGGCCGCGCCAGTGACTGTCTTTGATTTCCATCATTTCTCGCATCACCGCCAAAGCCACGACATTGCCTTCCGGACGGACCACCCGGGTGTACTCGTTGGCAACCGTCGGCCTTGATTCACGTATCTGATCCAGGATGGATTTGACGGCCAAAAGAATATCGCCCGGCTCAAATCCGGCGATCGCACCGGGGAGGTTGAATTCCAAAGGAATGAACCGGTAGGGCTCCACTCCGATGATGGCACTCACGTGCCCGGGATACAGGAAGCCCTGGACCTTGACGTCTTCGGCCTGGATGAGGGCTCTCAGCGGGGGCGGCACCAGCCAGAATGCGGTCAGGACCGAAAAGTTCGTGACATTGGCGGCGGCCGCGGCCTTGACGGTGAGGGCGATACCCGGAATGGTGGTCTCAAATCCCACCCCAAAAAAAACCACTTCCTTATCCGGTGCCCGACGCGCAATCTCCAGGGCCTCAGAAGGCGAATAGACGATCTTGATCCTTGAGTCTCGGGCAGGGACTGCGGTCTGCAGGGAACCCTGCGACGTGGGAACCCTGGTCATATCGCCAAAGGTCGCGAGCACGAATCCGGTATTGCGAGTGACCAGCCCAATGGCGGCTTCATGGAACTGGTTTGGCGTGATGCATACCGGACATCCCGGCCCGGTGAGCATCTCGATCCCCGCATCGAGCAGCATCTTTTTGAGCCCGTAGCGATGGAGCGCCATGGTGTGGGTACCGCACACCTCCATGAGCTTTAAGGGCGTCGCAAGGCCTGCGGCTTTCTGTTGAATCTCCCCCAACAAACCCTGTATGACGGCCTTGTTCTTCAGTTCGTCCATGATTCCATCGAGTCGGGCCGCGCTCTAAGTCTCATTCTGTTCCAGATATTCCCGGAGGAGGGAGAGTGTCTCCTGCGCTTCTTCTTCGTTGAGCCTGGATATGGCATATCCGGCATGGATGATCACCCAATCCCCTACTTCCACGCTTTCCAACAATGCGAAATTCACCTTGACTTTGGTGCCCAGATAATCGGCTCTGCCCTGCTGGGCCTCGGACACCTCGATGACTCTGGCCGGTATCCCTAAACACATCCGATGACTCTCCTGACCGGGGATAAAGAAATCTTATTATAGGAGATATGCGGGGCTTGGGCAAGACATATACCGGAGTCGAGACAGGTCCCTTGCCCATCCGAGCCTCTCTTATCCCAGTGGGACATAAAGTTATTGAAATAATCTCGGCCGGCCTCCATACTAGGGACATGGACAAAATCAGCCTTGAACTGGGAAGCGGCGGTAAAATGATGCGGGATTTCATCGATAAGCACATCGTCGGCAGCTTCAACAATCCGTGGTTGAATCCCCTGTCCGATTCGGCATTGCTGCCGGAAGGCATCGCATTCACTACCGACAGCTACGTTGTGGATCCCATCTTTTTTCCAGGCGGTGATATCGGCACCCTGTGTGTGAACGGGACTGTCAACGACCTGGTGGTGTCGGGCGCGGAACCCCGCTATCTGTCCTTAGGGCTCATTCTGGAAGAGGGGCTGGAGCTCGAGGATCTCGAGAAGATCCTGCATTCGATCGGGAAGGCTGCACAGGAAGCCGGTGTCTGCATCACCACCGGAGATACCAAGGTGGTGCGCCGCGGCCAGGGGGATAAAATCTACATCAACACCTCCGGTATGGGCAAGGTATTGGCCGTACCGACTCTGGAATCGGCTCGACCCGGAGACCGCATCATTGTCACCGGCACATTGGGAGAACACAGCCTGGCCGTGATGCTGGCAAGGGGAGATTTTGGGCTCGAAACCGAAGCGGTCAGCGATTGTGCCCCATTGAATTTCTTGCTCCCGCTATGGAACCGGGGCGTCAGATGGATGAGAGATATCACGCGCGGCGGGCTGGCGACGGTGTTGAGCGAGCTGGCTGAAAAGCTCTCCCACGCCGTGGTGATCGAAGAGGAGCACATCCCGATTTCCCGGGCGGTTCGGGGAGCCACCGAGCTCTTGGGCATCGATCCGCTCTACCTGGCCTGTGAAGGCCGTGCAGTCCTTCTGGTTCCGGAATCAGACGCCGAGTCCCTTCTGCAGCAAATCCGCAGCCAACCGCTTGGAGCCGGCGCGGCCGTAATCGGAAGGATCGACGACCGGGAGGGAAGGGCCGGAGAAATGCTCCTCTCCACCGTGTCGGGCGGGCTGAGATTGCTGGAGCCTCTGACCTCGGAACTCCTTCCCCGTATCTGTTGACTTCACCGCTCATGCAGCCCATAAGACAGCGAAACCTAGGGAGTAGGGCGGCTGTGGCGCTGGCCGCCGCCGGCATCACCTCGGCCTTCGCATGCGGCCCCGCCGAGCCGCCGGCCGCCGAATATGCCGCCCGAATCTCATTTCCGCAGCAAACATTCCGGGCGCTGACCGGAGAGCGGTTCCCCCTCCACATCAGTCTGGTAAACAGCGGGAAAAAAGACTGGGATTCCGATTCCTCACCTCCCTGCCTGCTCTCCTATCATCTCCTGAGCCGTGACCGCAGGATGCTCCGCTTCGACAACCGGCGCTTCCGCCTGCCCCATCCCGTTCCTCCCGGAAATGGCATGGACCTGGAGCTCGATATCCGGACCCCGCTGCGGCCCGGGGAATACATCCTCGAATTCGATATGCTGCGGGAAGGGGCGGCTTGGTTTAAGGACTACGGTTCCAAAACCTGTGAGGTCTCTTTACAGGTGATGGAAAGGGCATGGCCGGGCACGCCCTCCGCCTCCGATATCGATCTGCAATACGGCCGGTACACCCGCTTCTCGGCTTCCCCGGCCGAAATGGATCTGATCTATCTCCTAATCCGGTTGAGCCTGGAGAAGAACGCCGTCACGTTCCCCGGGCGCGCCGGTCAGGTCTATGGTTTTTCTCCCGGCCGTGATTACCCCCAGATCTGGCTGCGGGATGCCAACAGCATCATCGCGGCTTCGCGCTTGTTCTATGATGCCCCTTACCTCACCTCCTGGCTGGAAGAGCATCTGGCCATCCAAGACGAAAACGGCGGCCTGCAGGACTGGATCGACGCACAGGGGAAAGCGGACAAAAACACCACCGAGACCGATCAGGAGAGCAGTGCGGTTCAGGCGGCCTATCAGATCTTTCAGATCGTGGGCAAGGACTGGCTGAACAAAAGAATCCGCGGCCGGCCCGTAATCACGCGTTTGGAAAGCGCCCTCGACTTCGTCCTCCGGCATCGATGGTCTGCCGCACACGGATTGATCACCGGGGCCCACACCGCAGACTGGGGAGACGTGGACCTGGTCGATGAGGACCAGGACGCCGTCTATGTGGATGAGGACACCCATTGGACGGTGGACATCTACGACCAGAGCATGTTCCATCAGGCCTGCCTGGAGCTGGTTGAAATGCTGGAATCCCTGGGTCATCAGCCCCGGGCCGCGGAGTGGCGGAAGACCGCCTCGGCCCTCCGGCAGCGCACCCGGATTCTGCTCTGGCAGCCGGAGCGCGGATTTTTCGCCGTACACCGCCATCTGGATGATCTCCGGCACGACTTTGAGGAGGACGATATCTTCGCGATGGGCGGAAATGTCCAGGCGCTGCTCGCAGGGCTCACCGATTCCGCGCAAAGCCGGCGCATCCTCGAAACCGCCCTGGAGCGCCGGCAACCGCAGGGAATTTCCACTGTCAGCGGCACCCTTCTCCCCCCCTATCCGGCAGGCGTTTTCAAGCATCCTCTGCTGGATCAACCGTTTGAATACCAAAACGGCGGCCAATGGGACTGGTTCGGCGGCCGCCTGATCCTGGCGATGTTCGAAAACGGACTCGGCCGGGAAGCCCGCTCCCGGCTGCTTGAGATCATCCGCAAGAATGAATCGAACCGCGGATTCTTTGAATGGGACGACCGCGAAGGTGTGGGTCGCGGCAGCGACATGTTCTGCGGCAGCGCCGGCAGCCTGGCGCTGGCGGTCATACAGGGCTACTACGGCATATATTTGGGCCGCAAACAGTTGCGGTTGGAGCCCAGGCTGGGAACCGATACCGGACGCGTCCATCTCTTCCTGCCGGCAGCCGACGCTTTTGCCGCCTATGACTACCGATACGATCCGCAGCGCCGCGGCATCCTCTTTCATATGGACGCCAATGTTCCCCTGGCCGGCGAGCTGAGGATTCTCTCTCCCTGGGATGAGCTGGGGAGTATCCAACCCGGAAACGACCGCCTGCAGGTCAGGATCGAGGATCGATTGGTCCCGGCCCGAATCGAGATCCGGAATTCCGATGTCTACATCGTCATCCGGGCGGAAATAAGAGACAAGCGAATCGAGATCTATTTTGACTGAGGATGCCGCTGCTAGGGAGATTCGAACCGAGCTTCTCCCAGAGCGATCCCCAGTCGCCGCGGATCGGGGCTCTTGGTCAACTCCTGGGGCCGCCAGGTGCGGTCGACTTCAAAGATGAAATGCAGCGTCCCCTCTGGAAACCGGGCCAGGGATATGCTCCACTCCATCCAACGCGTATGATCGATCCGGAAATCCTCGATTTTTTCCATCCGCCGGAAAAACGCGTCCGCCCGGTATACCGTGACCTGCACCGGATATCTCTCGATCGCGGGATGGGACGCCCGAATGGGAAGAATCAAGTCCCGCCCGGTGTTGACAAACGAAAGCCCGGCGGTCTTTCGGGTCCAGTTGAATTTCATTCCCTGCTCATCCTGCTCGGTGGCATACAGCCCGAAATTTTGATCCCAGCCGTACTTCTCAGCGGAATGACTAAGCGACAGGGTATGGGTGGAATGCCAAACCAGAATCGCGGAGTAAACAAGAACCAGCCCCACGGCAGCCGCCACAAAAATCCTCGTGAAGCCTTCATGGCCTTCATATTTTGTGGACGGCCTGCCCTCCAAGCTGTAGGCGGCACAAAGGCCCACCAGCATCCATACCAAGTATTTGACGTCGAAAGCGCCGATATAGGAATGGAAAATGAGGTTGATCACAACGGCGAAGAGCCCGGTTAAAAATCCGATTTGCAGATAGACATCGGACTCTTCCGGATCGATGCGGCGCCAAACTGTACGCAGCAGCCAAAAGACGGCAATCCAAAGCCACAGTGTCAAGACCAGCCCGAGAATGCCCAGCTCCGCCCCGGCCTGGAGAAAATAGTTCTCCGCCGAATCGGTATGCATCGGATTCCGGTCTTCGGCGATCTTGTAATTGGGAAACTCGATGATGAAGCCGCCCACACCCACCCCGCAGAGCGGATAAGCGGCCAGCATTTTCCCTGCGGCCTTCCACAGCCGCACCCTTCCGGGATCGATGATCCTCTCCAGTGCGGAGGGCTGCGAAAGGGCTCGAACGTCTCCGGATATCCGGTCGAAAAGATTCGCCCGCTGCGAAACCAGTCCCACCGCCGCGGCCAGGATCGCGATGGCCAGCAGCACGGCGGCGGTGATTCCCCATCGTTTGGGGGCCGACATTCCTTTTTTGAGCAGCGCCAGATTACAAAAGAGCAGAAGCGCTATCACGACGGCCAGCATGCCGCTGCGGGAGCCGGCCCAAGGGAATACAAAGAATGAGAGGAGCAGCAGCGTCCCCAGGTATGGTTTCAGGGATTTCTTGGCCGACAGGAGCATTCCCAACAGTACGGGGATGAAGACCGACAGAAACAGTCCGAATGAGTTGGGATCCTTGAAGGTCGAGTTCAAACGATTGATGTTCACAAAAAAGGCGGTGTTTCCCAAGTCAAGGGAGACATACCTCTGGAGGCCGGCAAAAACCAGCACCACTCCCGCCGACATAGAGAGGCTGAACAGGATCTTTTTCACCGTCTCCCGCGACCGGACCGTATCGACGACGATCACGAAAAACAGGAAGCCGGACGCATAGTTCAAGAAATTCAAGGTCGAGCTCATGACTGCGCCTCCGGTGCGGACGCCGTATACATTGACGATGAGCTCGTGCACCTGTCCGGCCTTGAAGGGGAAAAAATTCATGTAGCGCAGGCTGGTGATCAAGGCGGATGCGAAGGCAACCAGGCCCAAGATCAGCATGGGACGATAAAGGGAAAGATCTCCCCGCACTCCCGCCCGGCGGAAGACGGCGTTCCAACCCCACCCCAGAAAGAATGCCAAAAACAGGGCCAGGGCCGTAGGCGCGTGCGGGTGGCTGCTGTCCATCCCGAATAGATAGGGAAGGATATTGATGAGAGGAAGGACGAACACGAACCAAAGGATTCCCCATGCCTTGCGGACCGCGGTCAAGGCCGCCGTAACCGCCAGGACCGGAGCCAATGCCGCTTGAAATCCAGCTACTAAAGGGACATACCGGTGGTAAAAAAAGGCCACCAAGACGGCATAGAGTCCCAGCCCTGCCAGCCTGGAGAACGAGAGGGAAACGCGCGCCTGATTTCTATCCAAGAGTCGGGTCCTCGAGTGTCCCTGCGCCACCGCATGGAATTCTTACACAATTGCCTCGGGAATGCAATATCCCGTCATATCCCGCATTTTTATATTGGTGTCCGCTGAGAAATTAGATATGATAGGGGGCGATCAAGGCCATGAATAAAAAGATCATTTCGTTCGCCTGTCTGATCGCCACCGACGTGCTGGTCATCTTCATCAGCTATGCCTTGGCGTTTGTCCTGCGGAGCCAGGTTTTCCCCGGGATCATCGCCCGCTATACGGAAATTCCCCTCCTCCCCTTCTCCGTTTTCTTGAATCAGCCTTATATGGCTTTCGTCTGGATACTCGTGTTCGCCAACGAGAAGCTGTATACCAAGCGCTTCCCGTTTTGGGACGAGGTCAAGATCCTTCTCAAGGGATCGACGATTGCCACCTTTTGGATCATCATCATCATCTTCCTGACCAAAAGCGAAATGCAATTCTCCCGTTCGGTCGTGGTGTCCGCCTGGATCATCAGCCTGTTCCTGTTCCCCTCCCTGCGCTCGCTGGTAAAACTGGCCCTGATCCGGCTCGATATTTGGAAAAAGAAGCTCATCATCCTGGGGGTCCACCAGACCAGCCTCATGGTGATCAAGAACATCCGCAAGAACCGGACCATGGGTTATGAAGTCATCGCCGTCATCGACGATGACGCCAACAAGATCGGCCATACCTTCATGGGCATAAAAGTCTCGGGCCCCATATCCGAACTCGAGAACATCACCCAAACCTACGGATCCAAGGACATCATGATCGTCACGCCGCATCTCCCGCGTAAAAAGATCAAGGCGATCCTCTCCAAATGCGAAAATATCAGCGAATCCATGTGGCTGATCCCCCGCAGCGGGGATTTCATCACCGAGGGAGTGGAATTGGAGGTCTTGGGGGACGTCTTGACCATCTATATCAAGCGCAACCTGGTCAAGCCCTGGAATATCCTCATCAAGTCCCTATTCGACAAATGCTTGACTATCCTGCTCCTGCTGATCCTCTTCCCCCTATTCCTCGTGATCGCCCTGGCCATCAAGCTGGAATCCAAGGGGCCGGTCATCTTCATCCAGGACCGCATCGGGAAGTATCGGAAAACCTTCAAAATATGCAAATTCCGTTCCATGTACCTGGATAACGAAAGCCGGCTCAAGGCCTATCTCGAGGCGCATCCCGAGGCGATGGAAGAATGGGAGCGTTTCCGCAAGCTGAAAAACCGCGATCCGCGAGTCACCAAGGTGGGCCGGTTTATCCGGAAATTCAGCTTGGACGAAACCCCCCAGCTGCTGAACGTCCTGCAGAGCAAGATGAGCCTGGTGGGACCGCGTCCCTATCTCCCGGAAGAACTGGAAAACCGGAAACAGTTCTCGGAGACCATTGCCCGGGTCAAACCCGGCCTCACCGGTCTTTGGCAGATCAGCGGACGCTCGGATATTGTCTTCGAAGAGCGTCTTAACATGGATGAGTATTACATCCGAAACTGGTCGCTGTGGCTGGATATCGTCATCATCCTGAAGAGCCTGAAGGCCTGTTTGGAGGGCAAGGGGGCGTACTGATCCGAGCCGGGCTATCCGTCGGCGTTTTTCTTGCTGCGCAGCCATGTGGCCAGAAGGTGCCGCATGATATGCCAAACAAAGAGCGAATTGCCGATAATATAGCGTTTCCAGAGCCTTGAGGGCTCGAGAAGCAGACGGTGCAGCCATTCGATCCCCGCCCTCTGCATCCAGCGCGGCGCACGCTTGAGTTTTCCGGCGGCAAAATCGAAGACCGCACCCACGCCGATCGCCACAGGAACACCCAGCTGATCCAGGTGCTCGAAGATCCATCTTTCCTGCTTCGGTGCCGACATCCCAACCCAGAGCAGGTCAGGGCGGGCGTCATTGACGGCCGCCACCATCCGTCGGTTCTCATCCAGGGAGAACTCGGGAGTGAAAGGCGGCGCATACATTCCCGCCACCCTTAGCGCAGGATATGTACGGTTGAGGTTTTTTCTAATGGCTTCCAGGGTGTCGGGAGAGGATCCCAAAAAGAACACGCGGTAGCCTTTTTCAACGGCGATGGCATGGAAGCCATGAAACAGGTCCCACCCTGCGATCCGCATCGGGATGGAGGGCCCGAACCATTTCGAAACCCATGCCAGCGGCATCCCGTCGGCCACGACCAAGCTGGCGGAATTATTGATCGATTTGAGCTTTTGATCCTTCTGCATCAAGACCGTGGTCCACACATTGGTGACGCAAACCTGATGCTTGGCTCGGGACGCGATCAGTTCTTCCAGCGTCTCGAGGGCCATACGCCGGGTGAGACAATCGATCTTCACACCCAGGATCCGGACCGTTTTTCGCTGGATCATGAATCAATACGTCCTTCATCGGGATTCAGGTTCAATCCGGCATAGATCTGCTTGAGAACCTGGTAGTTGCGGGCTGGATCAAAGGCCGATTCGGCGGCCCTGCGCGCGGCCGGACGCATGTCGGAAAGGATCTGTGGATTTTCAATCGCATGGGTGATCCGTTTCCGCAGATCTTCGACATCGCCGGGTTCGAACAGCCATCCGGTCGCTCCCTCCTCGATGATTTCGGGAACGCCTCCCATGCGTGAGGCTAGGACCGGAACTCCCAGCGCCAGGCTTTCCATCACCGAATAGGGCAGGTTCTCATACCACTCCGAGGGAAACACCATGATAGCGGCCTTCCTCAGCAGCTCAAACCGACGGTCGTTGGGGATGAAGCCGTGCAGGCGGATGTTGCTCAGCCGTCTGCGGCGGATGATCTCTTCCAAGTCTCCTTTCAAGGGCCCGTCGCCCATGACCTCCAGCCGCCGGGACGGGAGGCCGGCGAAAGCCTCGATCAGTGTCCGAATTCCTTTTTCCCGGGATAGCCGTCCCATGTAAACTGCATAATCCTCAAAATCCTGCGTCGGATGGAAACGGCTCAGATCCAACGAATGGCGCTTCACGACGATGCGATCGGATGGGAATCCGGCCGAGGTCAATTGCTTTCGCATAAAATCGGAAGGGGCGATATAGACACCTATCCAGCGAAAGGTACGGAGCCGCCGATGCAAACCGAGGGATGCGCCCAACACGGCGGTCTGCCATCGGCTGTTTCGATAGCATCGGCCTGCGACGGCCGGCCGAATACGTCCGCCTACGCATTTCTCACAGATCTCGCCGCGGTTGTTCAAGAGCGCCCCGTTGGGACACATAAACCGATAGTTGTGTAAAACCTGAACAATCGGGATGCGGGCTCGCCCGAGGGCGGAGTAGAGCGAGGGGGATATCAGAGGATAGATGTTGTGCACGTGCGCGACATCCGGGCGCCAGTTTCGGATCAGATTCCGGACATCCCGAAAGGTGGAAACGGAAAACAAGGTCTGGAAGGCCAAGCCGAATTTTCGAAAGAGATCCAAGTCCTGAAGAGCGCGGTTGTCTTTGGTGTACATAGAGACGGAATGGCCGTTGGCTTCCAACGACTCTTTGTCCCCCGAGACGCTCTGTGCTTCTCCGGCACGGATCTGGTAATAATTATGACAGATTAATATCCTCATAAAGATCGAGCCTTGACGCGATCCATCACGACCGCAGAGTACTACTGCCTCCCGATGGAATAGTACTCAAAACCGAGCTTTCGGACCGCTTCCGGCTGGAAGATGTTTCTCCCGTCCAGGATGACGGCATTGTCCATCAAATCTTTGGCCTTTTGAAGGTCTAGCCGCTTGAATTCATCCCATTCGGTGATGACAAGGGCGGCATTGGCACCTTTCAGGGCTTGGTCGGCGGATTCGGCATATACCAGGGCGGGTGGATCGTCCGGCAGGAGCGACTTCGCATTGTCCATCGCCTGGGGATCATATAGAGAGACCGTTGCCCCTTCCTTCCGGAGCTGGTGGATGACGGCCAGGCTGGGAGCATTGCGGATGTCGTCGGTATCCGGCTTGAAAGACAGCCCCAGAACCGCGATCTTCTTGTCCTTCAAGATCCACAGCGCCTGCTTGAGTTTCTCCATGATGTTGAGAACTCGTCTCCGGTTGATGCCGTCGACCTCCTTGAGCAGATCCATACTCAAACCCAGGTCTTCCCCGATCTTTATGAGAGCCCGCACATCTTTGGGAAAACATGAGCCGCCGTACCCGATCCCGGCCCGGAGGAATTGACTCCCGATCCGTTCGTCCATCCCCATGCCCTGTGCCACGGATTCGATGTCGGCCGCGGTACGCTCACAAAGGTCTGCCATCAGGTTGATGAAGGATATCTTCATCGCCAAGAATGAATTGGAGGCATGCTTGATCAGCTCTGCGGTATCGATATTGGTGACCAGAATGCGGTCCTTATAAGCCGCGTAGATCTCGACCAGAACATTCCGCGCCCGCTCCGTCTCCACTCCGATGATGATTCGATCCGGATGCATGAAGTCGTGCACCGCTGTACCTTCACGCAGGAATTCCGGATTGGAGGCCACATCGAATTCCACGTCCTTCTTCTTGTACAGGCTGATGGTCCGCTTGATCCAGGTTGATGTTCGGACCGGGACGGTGCTCTTTTCGACGATGATCTTGTAGCTGTTGAGGTTTTCCGCGATCGTGCGGGAAACACGCTCGATATAGGTCATGTCCGCGCTGCCGTCCTCCCGTTGGGGCGTATTCACGCTGACGAAAAGCACATCCGAGCCGCGGATGGTCTCCTCCAGATCAAGGCTGAAATCAAGGTTCCCAGCCTTGAGATTGCGCTTGAGCAGCTCCTGCAAACCCGGCTCGTAGATGTGTGGAACCCCCTGCTTGGCCTTCTCGATCTTATCGGCAGCGACGTCTGTTCCGACGACCGTATGGCCCAGTTCGGCCAACCCGGCGGCCGTAACCAGCCCCACATATCCGGTCCCTATTATGCCGATCTTCATGCGCGCTCTCCCTACGCTCCTCAATCCATATAACCCAGCGCCTTGAGCCGCTCCTTGACCTTGTCTTCCTCCTCCCGGCTCATGCCGGAATCCTTTTCGGTGCCGGCCGGATACTTCTCCTCGAGTACGGCCAGGATCAAAGCCTCCAAGGATTTTCCCTGTCCGGTGGCACTCAACTGGATCCTCTCGAACAGCGCATGGGGCAGAGTGAGTGTGATTTCTTTGTTTTCCATTTTATGACTCCTCAATAAAATCTACGGCCGTCGTTTTCTATAGAGTCTCTTATCCACCGTGGCGATCATCTCTTCCACGTTGAGATCCTCCTGCAAAAATTCCTGGATCCTGCGGACTTGATTTTCAGGGTCTGCAATGACTTGGTTGTAATTGATGAACAGGACATCCACGTCCGCCCTTTCATGAATCAGGCGGCTGATCATGGTGTTCAGCTTGATAAAGACCTCTTTGGTCTCTTCCCGATTTTCGTCGCGGACCTTGGCCATCTTCTCCATGGAATCCAGAATCTCATCGATGTTGCGCAGGGAATAGATGATCTTGTACCTGCCCAGCGGCAGGAACTTTAGACCGTAAGCCGTTATTTTGATGAACTGTCCCCGATATTTCTCCAACGGAAAACTCTGTTCCATAAGCCGGTTGATGATCTTCCCACCTTCCAACTCGAAATAGCCCTTGGGATTATCGTCGTCCGGAGGGCGGGAGACGGTGTCGAACGCGGCCGGAACCCCACCGGCCACCAATATCTGCATTAGCAGGGATGTGCCGGATCGCTCCAGTCCAGATACGATGTAATTGACGTCTTCTTTGAGCTTCATATTGGGTATTAGTTTATGCCATTCCCGGGAGGTCTGCAAGCGAAAATACTCCCGAGTTCGCCGGCGAACATGATAGGGAGGCATACCCAAAATCCCGGAGCGGGGAAAGAAGAGCAGGGGGGAATTAAGGAGGGCTTAGGATCGGCATAAAACCATCTGCTAAAAGGCACGATAGCGGGTTGGAATGGAAGGAAGCGGGACCGGACGGCCTTGACAAAAGGGTTATATTTTGGTTCTAATGAGATTTAATGACCCACAATTGCATTCCTGCCTGATCAGAATGGAAAAAATCGAACACCCCTATGCGAACAGTACCGCCTTCTCCGGCGTCCTGGATAAGAACGTAAAAAAACTGGAGCAGCGGCTGGGCGTATCGCTGACCGTAAGGGGAGACAGCATCCTGCTGGATGGCCCGGAGGACCGGGTGGCGTTTGCCAAACACTATTTCGAGCAGCTGCGTCACCTCAAAGACCAAGGACATGCGATCAAGGGAGAAGACTTCCACATCGCATTGGATCTATTGGAAGAGGGCAAGGGAGGCCGGCTGGAGGATTTTTTTCCGTCCCAACCCCTGGCGCTGTCGCGCAAATCGGTGCGTCCCAAGTCACTGAACCAGCAGCAGTACATCCAGGCCATCCAGACCTATGACATGGTATTCGGAATCGGCCCGGCAGGAACCGGGAAAACCTATCTCGCCATGGCCCTGGCTCTCAAATTCCTGCAGGATAAAGAGGTCACCCGCATCATTCTCACCCGCCCCGCCGTCGAAGCCGGAGAAAAGCTGGGATTCCTTCCCGGCGATCTCCAGCAAAAGATCAATCCCTATCTCCGTCCGCTGTATGACGCCTTGTTCGACCTGATCCACACCGACCAGGCCAACTCCCTCATCGAAAGAGGCATCATCGAGATCGCGCCCCTGGCCTTCATGCGGGGCCGCACGCTCAATTCCGCGTTCATCATCCTGGACGAGGCCCAGAACACCACCAAGGAGCAGATGAAGATGATCCTGACCCGTCCGGGATTCGATTCCAAGCTGGTGGTCACGGCGGACATCACCCAAATCGACCTGCCCCAACCACACAAGTCCGGAGTCCTGCAGGCCATGAAAATATTGGAGCACATCCCGGAAATCGCCTTCCAACGCTTCAACGAAAAAGACGTTGTGCGCCACCCCCTGGTGCAGAAGATCATCAAGGCCTATAAAAGGGCCGATGAGAAGGCACGGAAAAAATAATGGAACCCTTTTCGTTTAAAAAAATCAAATTTTTCAGCGGGGAGGAGGGCCGCGCCAAAAAGACAAAAACCTCCCCATTGGGGAACCATAAGAAGCCCGAATCGGGAATATTCCTGCAGTTTTTCGAACAGCCCTACTTTTTTTTGGTGATCTTCGCTTTAGCCATAGCTTCGCTGGTCTCGTACGTCCCCTCGAAATTTCTTCCCATATGGGAGCAAGGCGAAATCGCTCCCGCCGACCTGGTGGCACCGGCTGAGCTGACCATCGTCGATGAGGAGACGACCGAAGGCCGCAAAAAAGAGGCCGAAGACAATGTGCATCCTGTCTATCGCCTCAATGCCGAAGTTTATGTCAACACACGATCCAAGCTGCGCGAATTTTTCGAGGCGGGACGCGAATTGATCGCCGAACCTCCCGGGAATGAGGAACGCCAGGCCTTTCTCAAATCCGTGAATGACCGATTCTACGTCGAAATCACTCCGCAGACGCTGCGCGATCTGATCAAGCTGGAATTTTCCACCGCCTTGGAGGAGAGCCTGATTACCCTGATCGGGCGCGTCTCGGAGCGCGGCATCATCCTCAATAAAAACCTGTACACCCACAATGAGCAGGAGACCGGATTTACGGTGGTGCGATCCCAGGGCGTGGAAACCACGGAATTCGTCTCCACTCTCCCGGACAAAGAGGAAGCGAAAAACCGCTTGACCGATGAGATCAACCGGCTGGAACTCCCCCAAGCCGAAAAGGCGGTTTTGACCAATCTTTCCCACGCCTTCTTAGCGGCCAATGTGGAATACGACGCGAACGAAACGGAGGCACGGAAGCTCGCCGCCCGCGACATGGTCGACCCGATTTATTACACCATAAAGCGCGGGAAGGTTATCATCCGTAAGGGGGATGAGGTCTCTGAAGAAGCCATCGAAGATATCCAGATCATCAACCAAAACCTCAGCGCCCAACCCAACTGGCTGATCAACTTCGCCGGTTCATTCATCCTGATCATGCTGTTTCTCAGCGGCGTTCTCTACTATCTCAAGACCAGCAGGGAGGCGGATCGAGCCCTTAATCGATTCATCATGATCGGTGTCATCCTGCTGTTGAGCCTGCTGCTTTACAAGTTCTCAGGATACATGGCGGATCTCATCAGCCAAAACACCCGCCTGCTGTTTTTCAGCGATACCGGCATCTACCGCTATGCCTACCCGGTCCAGATGGGGACCGTGCTCATCACCTTTCTGGCCGGCGTGCATCTCGCTCTATTCTTTACCATAATCAACGGCATTCTGTTCGGCTACATTTTCAATTCCGCATTTATGACCATATTCGTGCTGGTGGGAGGCTTCGCCGCCATCCTGGGAGTCAGAATCCTCGGAAAACCCACGCGGACACCGGTCCTACGGGCTGGAATCATGCTGATCGCACCGGTCAATGTCGCGGCGATCACGGCGTTTCACCTCATGCAGGGGGGGATCGGTCCGGTGAGGCCCTTCGTGGGCGAGCTCTTCATGGGCATCCTGGGGGGAGTTCTCGGAAGCGCGCTGGCCTTTGTCCTGGTGCCGCTCTTCGAAAATCTGTTCGGGATCGTGACCCACGCCAAGCTGCTGGAACTGACCAACTCCGATCTCCCTATTTTCAGGAAAATGGCCATGGCTGCGCCCGGCTCATACCATCATTCGTTGGTGGTCTCTTCCCTGGCAGAGGCCGCCGCGGAAGAAATCGGGCTCGATCCCATGCTGGTCAAGGCAGGGGCCCTCTACCACGACATCGGGAAGATCAAACGCCCCGAGTATTTCATCGAAAACCGCACTCGCAACTTCGATATGCATAAAGACCTTAAGCCGAGCATGAGTGTGCTGGTGATCGTGAATCATGTCAAGGAGGGAGTGGAGCAGGCCAATAAGCTGCGTCTGCCTAAAAAGGTCAAGGAAATCATCGCCCAGCATCACGGTAATTCCCTGGTGCGCTATTTCTTTGAAAAGGCCAAGGTCGAATATGACCCGGATATGCACAAGATAGGAGAGGAAAGCTATCGCTACCCGGGCCCCCGTCCACGGACCAAAGAGGCGGCCATCGTCATGCTGGCCGACGCCGTTGAGGCGGCCTCCCGCAGTCTCAAAAAACCCGTCAAATCCAATCTAAAACGACTGATCACCGAGATCATCAACGCCAGCATGGAAGACGGCCAACTGGACGAATGCCCGTTCTCACTCAAAGAACTCAAACAGGTGGCCAACACCTTCCTGGTCACGCTCGATACCATCTATCATCCCCGCGTGGAGTACCCCGGATTCGATTTCGAAAAGCGGAAGAATAAGGCCTCCAGCGTTCCCAAATCCAATGATAGAAATTCTCAATCGGCAAAAACGATATAGAATAGATACCGACAGGCTCCGGCATCTAATGGAGAGGTTGATAGACATCTACAAATATTCCGATCCGGAGGTCACCCTGGCCCTCGTAAATGACAGGCCCATGCGGGACCTCAACCGGCGTTTCTTGCACAAAGATGCCCCGACCGACGTGCTGAGTTTTCCCATCCGCGATCACGCCCCGGACGGAAGATATTATCTGGGTGATATCCTGATCGGCGTTCCTTATGCCGCCCGGCAGAGCAAGGCCTCAGGTCACGGACTGCAGCGCGAATTGGAGCTTCTCGCAATCCACGGATTCCTCCATCTCCAGGGCTTCGATCATTTTAAAGGGCTGGAGCAAGAGGAAAAAAGAATCCAAGATCTTTGGTCGAAGGAGAGCGATGAATCCTAATGGTTTAGTGTGGCTGGGATTTGGATTGAGTCTTTTTATGGCCTTCCTGTTCTCCCTGTTTCACGTCGCCCTCAGTGCCTCTTCGCGGATATCCTTGAGCCGACTGCTCGAGGTCCGGGACAAGGACTTTCGCAGCCGAATCCTGGAAATCCACGAGGAACTGAAGGCCTCCACCGAAATCCTGCGCAACTTTTTCCTGATCGCATTCATCATCTTCCTGTACTTGAGCTTTCCTCGGCTCCAGTTGTGGCCCCTGTGGTTTTTCGTAGCGCTGATCTTCTTCTACCTGATTTTTTTCGAGGTCGCCCCCCGTTGGCTGAATTCAGGCTATAATCGGCCCATCCTGATGTTTTTCTTGGCTTCATTCAAGCTCCCCTACTATGCGACCAAGCCGGTTTGGTGGATTGCACGCAGCCGCGTCTCGGAAAGGGAGCCGGATGAACAGCGGGAGGCATCGGAGGAGGAGATCGAGGCTCTGATCGAGGAGGCCGAAGAAGAGGGGATCATCGAAAAAGAGGAAGGAGATCTGCTGAAGAGTGTGGTCGAGTTCGGAGACACCATCGTCCGCGAGATCATGACTCCTCGTGTTTCCATGATCTGTGTCCCCCGAAGCGCCGACATCGAATCCCTGCGCCAGCTCGTCATCAAGGCGAAACATTCCCGCATCCCGGTGTATAAGGACCGGATCGACAACATAGAGGGCATCATCATCGCCAAGGACCTGCTGGAATATTCGGCAGACCGTTTCAAGCAGGACTCCCTCCAGCCCCTGCTACGGCCGGTTTATTTCATCCCCGAGTCCATGAAAGTGGCGGAGTTGCTCAAGGAGTTCCAGCAGCGCAAGCAGAAGCTGGCCATCGTGGTGGACGAGCACGGCGGTGTTTCCGGTCTCGTGACCATGGAGGATCTCATGGAAGAGATCGTAGGCGAAATCCAGGATGAATACGATCAGGATGAGACACAGATCATCCACGAAGATACGGACAGCTATGCCGTGCGGGGCGATGTGGAGGTGACGGATCTGGAAGACCTGCTCGATCTGGACCTGGCCGAGGACGACTACGTCACGGTGGGGGGGTTGATCACCCATGCGCTGGGTCGCCTTCCCGAGGTCGGTGAAAAGGTGGAATTGAAGGGGCTGTCGTGGGAGATCCTGGAAGTGGGTCAGAAGCGCATCAAGAAGCTCCGGATCAGGAAGATTCAGAATACGGAAATCTGATGCTCGCCTTTTTCGACCCGTGTTTTTTACGGCCGCATGAACCATGGACAAAAATTATGAGGCCCACTAAAGCCTGATCATGGGAAAACAAGACCACACACCCACCACCCGCGTAGGGTATGTCGCCTTGATCGGACGGCCTAACTCGGGGAAATCGACCCTCCTCAATCGCCTCCTGGGTGAAAAAGTGGCCATAATATCCGATAAGCCTCAGACCACCCGCACCAGCATCCTGGGCATCAAAACCACCGCAAAGGGTCAGATCATCTTTATCGACAATCCCGGCATCCATAAACCCCTGCATAAGCTCAACCGGAGGATGATGAGTTTTGTCTATTCGTCATTGGAAACCGCGGACCTGTTGTGCCTGCTAATCGACGCCAGTCTGAAATTCGGTCACGGGGACCAGTTCGTGATCGAAATCCTGAAAAAAATTACGACCCCGGTTTTTCTTCTGATCAATAAGGTGGACATCATCAGGAAAGACAAAATCCTGCTGATCATCGACCGATACAAAGAGCTCTATCCCTTTGCCGAATTCATCCCCGTCTCGGCCTTGAAAGGGATCAATCTGGATATTCTGGAAGAGAGCATCTTCCATCATCTCCCGCAGGCTGAAAAGTTATACTCCGACGACGACATCACTGTGCAGTCCCAACGATTTCTGATATCGGAGATCATACGGGAAAAGGTGCTTCATCACGTCAGAGAAGAACTTCCCTTCACCACCGCCGTCTATGTAGACCGGATCGAGGACCGGGAGACCCCCCAGGATAAAAGGATCAAGAGTCCCCGGAAGTACATCAAGGCCGTCATTTTAGTGGAAAAGGACAACCACCGCATCATTATTCTGGGCCGGCAGGGCCAGGTCATCAAGGCCATCGGAGTGGAAGCCCGCAAGGAGATTCAAGACATCCTGGACGCCAAGATCTATCTGGATCTGCAGATCAAGGTGCGCAAGCGCTGGCGGGATTCGGCCGATGTCCTCGACCTCATCGAACAGCAATGAAGGAAGACATTACTTGATCACTGGCAGGGAAATTGATTGTTGAAAGCATCCAGTGCCCGCCACAAAGCGACCACATCTTTTTTCTCAGACTTGGGTATAGGATCATCGACATGCCTCTGCCACCCGGTCAGCCACTTGGAACAGATATAATTTTCGGCGGCCTCGATCTGTGCGATCCCAGTGGAATTATTGGTATTGAGCTTCGCCGCGATGAGCTGGGCAAACAGCATCGAATAGTCGTTCCCGCGGGCACTACGGAGGATTTCCGTTCCCTCCTCTTCCAGGACCAAGGTGTTGCAGATGGTGATGCCGGTATCGTTCCATGAGTGATTCTTCCAGTAGCCGATGGTTTTGGTACAGAGAGACAGGGAGCTGACGCTCATATCGCCATAACTGTAATCATAAGGAAGACCGTCAAGGTACATGGGATAACTTGCGATAATACTGGCGTTCTCCTTGTCGATGACGAGTATAGAGTTCGAAGGGGTAGTTATTGATCCGACCAGATCACCGTAACCGTTGGCCCGTATCGCTAAGCCGGTGAATCCCCCCATACTAAAACCGAGATAGACCGCCCATACTGAACCGGGATTTTCCGGGAGAGTGAGCAAATAGAGACCTCCCGGAGCATTCAAACCTGGCTTATTGACCCAAAGGTACAGGTCACCGTGAGCATCGAATACTATATCGGCCCCATTCACATCCGGCACCCCGAGCGTGTCGCCGTCTTGTATGGAGCCCACTTCGCTGGCCTGAAGATATGTGGGAGAGTTGGGGTCGATACCCACTATCCATAATTCATCCTGCTGTTGGTTCCCGATGTAAAGAGTGCCATCCACAGAAAAGGCAGCCTGCTGCGTTCTGAATCCCATCCCCTGTATCGGGCCCAAGATCTCGAAGGAGGATGATGTGAGATCGAACAGGCCTAGATGGTGATAATAAGAAGAGCCCAATTGAGATTCGACACAGTACAATTTTTTTCCGTCCGGTGTGCAAGCAAACGCAACCACCGAATCAAAAGGTATGGCTCCGGGACCGTAGCCCACATCCGGCAGAGGTGTTAATTCCGCCCGACCGGAAACGGTATTGAGATATACCTTATACAAAGTGGTTTTCCCCTCATTCGAGCCTGTGTCAGAGAGATAGATCAATTCCCCTGAAGTTTGAGCATATATTTGACCAATTTGCCCTCCGACCAGGACGGCCAGCAGAATACTGAGAGTGATAGAAATTAGTCTTTTCATTTCATAGCTCCCTTGGATTCCCTGACCACTTATTTTGCCGCACAAATGACAAGAGGCACCTCTGCAGACCGGGACATCCATATCCTCCCCATAAACAGTCCCTTATACCAAATACTGTAAATAATTATATAGGAGATCTACAATCCCCTCTCGGGGGGAGATAAGGGGTGATTTGTATCACCCCCTTGTTCATCTCTTATGGCTAGTCTCCAAGCCCTACTAATTTGGGATCCGATTGCTATGACGGAGCAGCTTGCCATCCCCCAATCCTGTTGTCATGCAAGGCAAAAGAATGGGGACTGTCCCCATTTATTTAGTAACGCACAAACGCATCAGTATTGACAATCTCCCCCAGAGATGCGAAAATCGGAAATCCCCGCATGGTGAGTGTAGCTCAACTGGTTAGAGCACTGGACTGTGGATCCAGAGGTTGGGGGTTCGAGACCCCTCACTCACCCCACCTTATTTTCCTGTTTTCCCCTGGAAAAACACGATATTTTCTTTAGTGTTGTTTTAGCTTTCCATACGCAAAACTAGGCGATTTTTAGCATTTCTGGTGACAAATTGGTGACATGGGGAGAGGTCTATTTTAGCCTCTTCACTAAGGCAATTGTAGCTATATTTGCGGCCACGGTGGCCTTATGGGATTATTCATGTCTAGCATGTATGTAAACTTATTGTGTTCCTGATATAATACTTTTGGAATAAGCAAAGTAACAAAAAATAGTTATTCTGTTATGAAGTGAAAATTCAAAAATCAAGATATCGCATTTATTCAGAAGGACTGAGCAAATGAGAGAAAAAACTATAGATTTCTCTATGCCACATAAATTGATAATAAGATCACTTATTTATTCATGCTTGAAAGATGAATCCAGAAGCCCCAAAAAAGAATTATTTAGCACGTCAGAAAGAAACATAACGTCACACATGCGGACAGCATTAGAAATCGTTAAAGATTTTTATGAACCTCTATTACATTTTCAAGTGGACACCGAGTATAACAGAGTAGGCATTGGTGAAACAGCCAAAAAACGACTTATTAGTGAGAAACGAAAAGTTAGGGTAATTCCAGATATTATTATCCATAAAAGAGGATTGTTAAAAAAAGAGAGTGAAGATGCAAATTACCTGTGTATTGAAATAAATAAAATCAAAAATTTTGATGGAAATCTCAACAATATAAGGAATAAAAAGAAAAAAAAGCGATTGAACGACGATATTGAAAAATTGCGATGTTTTAGAAAAGACAAAAATTACGGATATACATATGGAGCATCAATAGTTATATCGGCTCCTCATACTATATTCCTGAAACTAAATGATAAAGATTATGTGAAATGCTCTATCAAAGAAGTTCCCTTGAAAGTGCGTGCGCGGTTCATAGAGCTTATTGATAGAGTGATGTTTATCATAAAAAATTATTATTTATCAGAAAAAAAGACCTATAGAGCCAAAGTCAGAGTATACGAACTGGAAATTGACCAGATAATCGCTAGTTGTCTGGTTTAAGACGAATTGATCTATCAGCTGCGCGGATTTTGGTTTATATATAAAGCAACTTATTGACCGGATTTGTCCACTCCCTGTCCACACGAGGATAAGCTTAAAAACAAATCCTCCCTACTGTTGTGGGGTTTACTTTGTGTCAGTGGCAGCGTATCCTTCTTGTCATAATGACAATGAGGGGGTAATAGATGTGGGAAGAGTTAGGCAAATTTTTCATAGGTGCATCTGGCGTAACGGGTTTGATTTTATATTTAGGCAGAAATTTTATTGATAAGCATTTTGATAGAAGTTTGGAACAATATAAGATCGAATTGGAAAAACTAAGATTTGAACATGATGTAAAATTTTCAAGGTTACATGATAAGCAAGCCGAAGTCATAGAAAGTTTATATGAAAAGTTGGATGCGGTTGAAAAATCAATGGGTATGTTTGTTTCACCAATCGAAGTTGTGGTAAGCCCATCACGTGAAGAGAAAGGTAAGAATGCAAAAGATGATTTTAATGTTTTTGTTAATTACTATAGACAAAAAGAAATTTATTTCTCTGACGAAATATCAAAATTGCTTAATGAAATCATAAAGAAGACACATGAATCTTGGTATCAATACGTAGTATTTCTGAAATATGAAGACAAGGATTTAAGATTTCTACCAGCTCCTAAACGAGATGAATTGGTGAAGGTTAATTTCGAGAGATTTGAAAAAGCATGGGAAGGAATCAATAAAGATCTTCCTATCTTGAAGCATAAACTAAAAAGTAAATTCCAGGTATTACTTGGAGTTGAAAATGAGATTATTTATTAAGCCGTTTTTTAGGGATTTTGCCAATTCCTATAACTACTGTAAAACAACAAGCCTTATGAGAGTTAGAGTTGGATGTTTGACACTGACAATCGGATTCACTTTTAAGCTGCTATTTGGTATTTTTATTATCAAGATGTTACTCGTTGAGAGGGTATGATATAGTAGAAATACTGCAAAATTCCTTGGTTTTCAAATGCCTGGAAAATCAGCAAAATCTTTTAGATATGAGCATTCTCTCGGGGAATTATTTCAAGAATTAGCGTTAGAATGGCACCCCTACAAAAATGGCAACTTAAACCCGAATGAGGTAACTCCTGGCTCTAATATAAAGGTCTGGTGGCTTTGTAAAAAAAGGCATGAATGGCAAGCTGTAATTCATAGTAGAAGTAAAGGGCATGGTTGTCCCTATTGCTCAAGGCAACTGCCTTCTGAAGATAATAACTTGGCAAAATTTCATCCAGAGCTTATTAAGGAATGGCATCCAAAAAAAAATGGATCTCTCAGCCCAAAGAATATAACTCGAGGATCTACAAAAAAAGTCTGGTGGATATGCGAAAAATCACACGAATGGGTTGCTTCCCCTAATACCCGTACAAGAGGAAGAGGCTGCCCATATTGCAGCGGGAAAAAGGTCTGTAATGATAATTCGCTGTTCTTCCTTAATCCTCAGCTGGCGAAGGAATGGCATCCAAAAAAAAATGGAAGGCTATCTCCTAAAGATGTTTCCCTCAAATCAGGCAAAAAAGTCTGGTGGATATGTAAGAAGGGACATGAGTGGCAGGCTGTGATATATAACAGAAGCATAGGAAGAGGTTGTCCATATTGCGCGAATAAACAAGTATCCTCAGATAATTGTCTTTTTGCAGTCAATCCAAGGCTATCAAATGAATGGCATGAGTCTCTAAATGGCAATTTTTCTCCTCAAGATGTGCTACCAAACTCTCACAGAAAAGTCTGGTGGAAATGCAAAAATGGACATGAATGGAAGGCAGAAATTGCTAGCAGAAACAGAGGGATAGGATGTCCCTATTGTCATTCTCAAACATCTCACTTAGAACTACGGCTATATACAGAGCTAAAGTCTTTATTTGAAGATGTGCGACTCAGACATACAATTTTTGGGAAAGAGTGTGATATTTATATTCCCAATTTTAGGATTGGGATAGAAGTTGATGGCCTTTATTGGCACAGGGATAGACTTCAGTCCGATAAAAACAAAGTGGCATTTCTGAAAAAAAGGGGAATTACAGTATTTAGGCTACGAGAAAAAGGCCTTAAAAGAATATCTTCAAATGACATATTTTTTTTAAACAGAAGTATTCAGTTCAACCTCCTTGGAAGAGTAATTCGTAATATTCTGAATTTAAGGCGTGTTGATTATTTACTAAAAAAAAGAATAGATGAATATTTGTCTTTGGGAAAGTTTGTCAATGAAAAAGACTATTTAAATTTATTATATATGCTTCCTTCTCCTCCTCCAGGATATAGTCTTGCTGATAATTATAAAAATCTTGCTCAAGAATGGCATACTTTAAAGAATGGCACACTGACCCCGTTTGATGTATTTCCAGGTTCTGGCCTTAAAGCATGGTGGATATGCTCCATGGGGCATGAGTGGCAGGCTACGATAAAAGACCGAAAAAGCGGGCAGAACTGTCCATATTGTTCTGGAAAAAGAGCTTGTATTGACAATGCGTTGCTGACAACAAATCCTGAGTTAACTAAGGAATGGAACAGAGAAAAAAATGGAAGTATAACTCCTTCTGATGTTACTTTTGGATCTCATAAACGAGTCTGGTGGAAATGTAAAAAAGGACACGAGTGGCAGGCTACGATATATAACAGAAGCAAAGGAAGAGGTTGTCCATATTGCGCCGGGAAAAAGGCATCAATAGAAAACTGCTTAGGTACAATTAATCCAGAGTTAGCCTTAGAATGGCATCCCCAAAAAAATGAAGAATTAACTCCAATTAGCGTTACTCCGAATTCTCATAGAAAAGTATGGTGGGTTTGTCCTGAAGGGCATGAGTGGCAAGCAGTAATAAGTAGTAGACATAGAGGCAGCAGGTGTCCATATTGTATTGGTCAAAGAAAATGGACTGAGGCGAGTGGAAGCCAATGACATCTAGCCTGGCTTCCCTTTGCCTGATATGACACTTTGATGACTGGGTTTTGACTTATTGACACCTGCATAAATAATGTCCTATACTATGGGCAGGAGGTGTCACATGAGACCTTCCGGAAGCCCAGAAGCATTGGAACGCCGTCGGTTCAAAGCTATGGATCTCTTGGAAGACGGA
>Ga0180437_10002528_pt1 | contig 28978 bp, 23 predicted proteins | sample SS_ome_4_FD_132410 | JGI IMG/M metagenome (GOLD analysis project Ga0180437, IMG submission 132410) | Hypersaline lake sediment archaeal communities from the Salton Sea, California, USA - SS_3_D_1 metaG | ecosystem: Environmental > Aquatic > Non-marine Saline and Alkaline > Hypersaline >...
AAAATCAAAAAAAGTCTATACAACCTTATACCAAAAAGAATTAGATATAAAAGATGGAAAAAGATTCAACTTCTTCCAAATAACCGAAATTGTATTATATAAAACCTCAGATAAAGCAAAAGAATGAAAAGCAGTGAAATAAGAAGAAAGTTTATCAAGTTTTTTGAAGAAAGAGGACACAAAGCCATTCCTTCTGCTTCGCTGATTCCAGAAAATGACCCCTCACTTCTTTTTACGACTGCAGGTATGCATCCTTTAGTTCCTTATCTTTTAAAAGGGAAACATCCTCAAGGGCAACGACTAGTTAACTTTCAAAAATGTTTACGGACAGATGATATTGAAGAAATAGGCGATACCTATCATCATACATTTTTTGAAATGCTGGGCAACTGGTCTATTGGAGACCCAGATTCAAAAGACGGAATAGGGAAAAATGGATATTGGAAAAAAGAATCAATTGAATGGAGCTATGAATTTTTGACTTCAAAAAATTGGCTTGGTTTGGACCACGAAAAAATTGCTGTCTCAGTTTTTGAAGGAGATCAAGACGCCTCTTTTGATGAGGAATCCTATAATATTTGGAAAAGATTGGAGATTAAGGAACAAAAGATAATTAAGCTTCCCAAGCAACACAATTGGTGGGGGCAGGTACTTGGACCTTGTGGGCCAAATACCGAGATTTTTTATTGGAGTGGAGACGGAGAGGCACCAAAAAAATTCAACCACGAGGATGAACGCTGGCTTGAAATCTGGAACAATGTTTTTATGGAGTATAATAGAAAGATTAAAGAAAAAGATAAGAACGGAAAACCGATTGACTTTTACTTTGAACCCTTAAAACAGAAGAATGTTGATACAGGAATGGGATTAGAGCGAATTAATTACTTGGTTAATGATCATGAAGATGATTATACAAGTGATTTATATTTTCCAATTATCCAGAAGATTGAGGAATTATCTGGTTTGAAATATGGAGATAAGCCAGACCAGTACTATGTCGATAAAGACGAAAAATGCTGGGTAGATACTCGTAAATTAATGAGAATAATTGCTGATCATTTGAAAGCTGCAGTTATGGCTATCTCTGATGGTGCATTGCCATCAAATAAAGATGCAGGTTATGTTGTCAGGAGATTAATCCGCCGATCAATTGTTAAAGCAAATGAATTAGGAATTAAAGAAAATTTCACAGCAAAATTAGCTAGTGTTGTTTTTGGTATTTATAATAGAATTTACGATTTTAATAAAGAGATGATCATTTATGAATTAGATAAAGAAGAAGGAAAATTTAGAAAGACTTTGCAAAAAGGAATAAAAGAATTTGAAAAAATCATTAAAGTATACACAAGATGGAGCCATGAAAAATCAAAATTAAAAGGTAATTTTTTGTCTGGTCCTATAGTGTTTCGTCTTTTCGCAACCTATGGTTTTCCTCTTGAGTTAATAAAGGAAATGACAAAAGAGAAAAAAATCGAGATTGATGAAAATGGTTTTTGGCAAGAATACAAAAGGCACCAGGAGCTATCTAGGACTGCTTCTAAGGGCAAATTTAAGGGTGGTTTGGCCGATTCAAGCGCTAAAACAGTAAAACTACATACAGCAGCCCATCTGCTTTTAGCGGCCCTCAAGCGCGTTCTAGGAGAAAATGTTGAACAAAAGGGTTCTAATATTAATCCAGAAAGATTGCGTTTTGATTTTTCTCATCCAGAAAAAATGACCCCAGAAGATATTAAAAAAGTGGAAGAATTAGTTAATAAAATGATAGAAAAAAAAGCACCCGTTGAAATGGAGGAGATGAGCATTGAAGAAGCAAAAAAATCAGGCGCGAATGGTGTTTTTGAGGAAAAGTACGGTGGCAGAGTAAAGGTTTTCACTATTAATAATTTTTCCAAAGAAATCTGCGGTGGTCCTCATGTTAAAAACACCTCCGAGCTTGGTCATTTTAAGATAATTAAAGAAGAATCCTCTTCAGCCGGGGTGAGAAGAATCAAAGCCACTCTTGAATAATTTTATCCCTTTTTATTTTGCCGATTAAGTTTGCTATAATATTGTAAGCAAACCGAAATTATAATTAATTCATAATTAATTTTAATAATTATGGCGTTTTTTGGATTATTAGGCAGGAAAAAAGGCGGGGAGTATGCTTTGGCTTTGGATGTTGGCACTGAGTTTGTCAAAGCCATAATTTTCAAAATGACAGCTCCCTCTGAGGCAGAAGTTCTGGGAATTGGCAGACAGCGCCAGCGACTTGGTGATATGCAGGGAGGAGCAGTGACTGATATTGCCGGAGTTATTAATAATTGTAAAGTTGCTATCGGTCAGGCAGAAGAAATGGCGGGGGTTAGTCCTGAACAAACAGTTATTGGTATTGCTGGAGAACTTGTTAAAGGCACTACAACCACAGTTCATTATACGCGTCGGGATCCTTCAAAAAATATTGAAATGGGTGAGCTAAGAAACATCATTCAGAAGGTGCAAGAAAAATCTTTTGAAAAAGCTCGCGAAATACTTGCTTGGGAGACGGGTTATCAGGAAATTGATGTAAAATTGGTTAATTCAGCAGTTGTTGATGTTAAGATTGATGGCTACAAAGTGACTAATCCTCTTGGTTTTCAGGGTAAAGAAGTGTCTGTAGGAATATTTAATTCTTTTGCTCCGATAATCCATTTAGGGGCTCTGACGACCATTGCGGAAAATCTTGATTTGGATCTTCTTTCTATCGCCGTTGAGCCATATGCGGTTGCACGCTGTGTGGGTCTGGAAGATGCCTCGGAATTCTCGGCAATTTTTATGGATATTGGCGGCGGCACGACCGATATTGCAGTTGTTAGAAATGGCGGCGTTGAGGGTACAAAGATGTTTGCTTTAGGTGGAAGATCATTTACCAAAAGACTCGCCATGGAGCTTGATGTTTCTTTTGCTCAGGCAGAAGAAATTAAAATTAATTATTCAGGTGATGCTTTGGACGAGGCTTCAAAGATAAGAGTAAAAAGCTCTCTTTCCAATGATATTTCTGTTTGGCTTTCGGGGGTAGAATTAACTTTATCAGAATTTTCAGACATTGAACTATTGCCCTCCAAGATTCTTTTGTGTGGAGGAGGTTCAAAATTGCCCGATATTGTAGAAAATTTAGAAACCCAGGATTGGTATAAAAGACTACCCTTTGCGCGAAAACCAAATGTTTCATATATTAAAATAGCTGATGTAGAAAATATAATTGATAAAACAGGACAGCTTTCTTCTCCACAGGATATCACTCCGATGGGACTGGCTAATCTTTCCTTGGATCTAATGGGTGAGGAAGGTGTGGTCGAAGGTATTTTAAGAAAAGTAAGCCGCGCTATAAGAACCTAATTTTAAGGAGAATAATGGAAAAGGTGATTTATCTGGAGCCAGATGACGAGATAACAAGTGTTATTGATAAAATCAGAAAAGTAACTCAAGAGAAGGTAATTTTAGTTGTTCCCAAAGCTGCAACAATATTGCAGAGTATTGTTAATCTTAAACTTCTTAAAAAAGAATCCCAAAAAATGGGGAAAAACATATCAATTGTTACCAGTGATGACACCGGCAGAAATCTTGCTAGTCAAATCGGCCTAACAGTCTATCGTGATGTTGCCAAAAGACCGATTGAAGAAGCTCCAAGACCAGATATAGCGCCAGAGGAGAAAGATGAAGAAATAGAGACAGCTGATGAGGCTATTGCGCCTGCTGTAGAACCGGTTTCGCCAGATGAAAAGCCAGAACCTCAAGTTAAGCCGATTGAAGCTGCGTCCGAGAAAAAACAAGAATTAATAAATGAAACAGAACCAACCCAACAAAAACCAATTGAAAAAGAAAAGGCGTCCCAGGAAAAATCTCCAGGATTTCTTGATATAAGGCCTTCTTCCGTTAAATTTAAGCCCTATAAAGACGAAAAAAGAGCTGGTATTGAAAAAGAAAAAAGCATAAAACCCATCAAACCAATGCCAGGCAAAGGTAGTAAAATCAAGAAGGTAATTCTTATTATTTGTTTTTCAATTTTGGGTTTGGCTATTCTTAGTGCGATTGCAGCATATTTTTATCTGCCCAAAGCTAATGTTGAGTTGGTTTTGAATGCTGAAATGATTAACAAAGAAATTGAGTTAACAGCAGCCATAGAAGAAAGTATGGATGTAGAAAAATCGGTCGTCCCTGCAGAAGAATTTTCGGTTGAAAAAGAAGCCGCTCAAGTTTTTCCGGCAACAGGCATTAAGAATATTGGCGAAAAAGCAAGAGGCACTATTGCAGTTATTAATGAGACAGGGACAGATCAGCCATTGGTTACAAACACTAGATTTAGGACCTCAAATGGTCTTATTTTTAGGTCAACTACTGGAATTGTTGTACCAAAAGCTTATTTAAATCCTTTAGGTGAAAAAGTTAATGGCTCAATTAATGTCAATGTGGTTGCCGACCAAGTTGGGGAAAGTTACAACATTGGCCCATCAAGTTTTACTATTCCCGGCTTATCATCAAGTCTGCAGAGCAAAATTTACGGCAGAAATAGTGCGGCCATGACCGGTGGTCTAACAAAGGAGATAAAAATTGTCTCTGAGGAGGACATTATTGGTGCAAGGACGGCTCTTCTTAAGGAAATGTCACAAAGTGCCTCAGAAGAGCTCAATAGCCAAATTAATGGAGAGTCTTATATCATTCCTTCCGAAGGAGCAAAGGAGACAATTATTGAAGAAGTGGCTGTTCCTCCAGTTGGGACAGAGGCCGCAGAATTTAATTATAGCCTTAAAGCCAAGTTGAATATTTTGGCAATAAAGAAAAGTGATTTTATGGATTTCTTAAGTCAAAAAATAGCCCAGGACATCCCTTCAGACAAAGAAGCAATAATGGAGGAAGTAGAGAATAATCTTAAGCTTTCAGTTATTGCACGTGAAGAATCACGAGAAACGATAGTTGTTGCTATTACAGCCCCAATTGTAGCTAAGATGGATGAAGAGGTAATCAAAGACAACATTAAAAAAAGATCTTCAGGAGAAGCTAAAGCCTATCTAGAATCTTTTGAGGAAATATATGAGGCAAATATTAGTCTGTGGCCATTTTTTGCCAGGAAGGTTACTTCCACACTGTCTAGAATTATTATAAATTCTTCTTATCACTTGCCTGAGACCCAAGAAGAAACAGGTACATAAAATTATGTCACTTTTGGCATTAGATTTAGGCGAAAAAAGAGTTGGAGTGGCGATTTCTAAAAGCGGCATAATCGCTGAGCCTTACAAAACTATTAATTTTGATGAAAATTTCTATTCAGAATTGAAGGATATATGCAGTCAAGAAAAAGTTAAAAAAATTATTGTAGGATTGCCAAAAAGCTTGAGCGGTAAAGAAAACAAACAAGAAAAAAAGACAAAGAAACTTGCAAAATTAATATCAAAAAAAATTGGTCTTGAGGTTGAGTTTGTTGATGAGAGATATACTTCAAAGATTGCCCAGTCTCGATTTGAATCCCAAAAAACCCCATTGCGCGAAGGAAAGATTGATGAGGAATCAGCTGTCATTATTCTTGAGACTTATTTAGAGCAAAAAAAGGAGAGAGATGGCTAAAAGTTGTTGGGTGACACTAGTTATTATTTTTATTTTAATTTTGGCTTTAATATTTAGTTTTTATTTTTATAATAAGGGTCTTAATCCGGTAGATGAAGGCAATGAAGAAATCATACTTTTTGAAATTGAAAAAGGCTGGGGAGTTTCTGATATTGCTGAAGCTTTAAATCAAAAAGGAATTATTGGATCTGAGTTTGCCTTCAAGATTCATGTTTTTCTTTCTGGAAATGGAAGCAAGCTTCAAGCCGGTATTTTTGAGCTATCTCCTTCAATGACTATTCCTGAGGTTGTTGACGTTCTGGTTGAATCTTATGAAAAGCAAACTGAATTAAAAATAATTGAAGGTCAAAGAATGGAAGAAGTGGCGCGTTATTTAGAGGAGCAAGGAATAAGAGGGGATTTTATTGAAAAAGCAAAAGTCGGTAACTTTAAAGATAGTTATGACTTTTTAGCTGACATGCCAGATTCAAGAGGCTTGGAAGGCTATCTTTTCCCTGATACTTATAAAGTAAATATTAATTCTTCAGTGGATAATATTATTGAAAAAATGCTTGATAATTTTGAGCTTAAGTTGCAGGAATTACCAGCGCCGACTAATCCTCAATTCAATGACCTTTCTGATCTAGTAATTCTCGCCTCAATTATTGAAAGAGAGGCGAACATGTCTAATATTGAGAGAAGAAGAATAGCTGGAGTTTATGTCAACAGACTTAAATCTAGTATCAAGCTTCAGGCAGACCCCACTGTTCAATATTCAAAAGATACAGAAAATTATCAAAAATCATCCAACAAAAAAGACTTTAAATTTTGGCAATCTATTACACAGACGGATTATGAGACAGTTGATGGGGGATACAATACTTATAGAGTTAATGGTTTACCTCCTGGCCCAATTTGTAGCCCCTCATTTGGTTCTCTTGCTGCCGCTTTTAACCCAGAAGAGAATGATTATTATTATTTCTTTCACACAGAAAGCGGCAATATTATTTTTTCTCGTACAGCAGAAGAGCATGCGGCAAATCTTCAGATGTACTAAAATCTAAATAAAATATTATGGTTTTTTTGGATGATTTTTTATTTTTTTTCAAATTGACAAAAGGATATTTATTACTTAAACTGATTACGATTAAATATATTAAAATCGTCAATGATTAATAAAATATTAGGCAGATTCTCTCATGATGTAGGCATTGATTTGGGTACGGCCAACACCCTCGTTTATGTTAGGGGCAAGGGGGTTGTAATTAAAGAATCCTCTGTGGTCGCTATCAATAAAAAAAATAAAGAAATACTTGCCATCGGTGATGAAGCCAAGCGAATGGTTGGCAGAACCCCAGCTCATATTGTTGCTATTAGGCCACTCGTTGATGGTGTTGTTTCTGATTATGAAACAACTGAGCAGATGCTTAGATACTTTATCGATAAAGTCCATTCAACCAGTTTTTCACTATTTCCTCGTCCTCGTGTCGTAATTGGTATTCCTTATGGGGTAACCGAAGTAGAGCGAAGAGCGGTTGAAGAAGCAGCAATTAATGCAGGTGCAAGAGAAGTTTTTCTTATAGAAGAGCCCATGGCAGCAGCTATAGGTGCTAGACTTTCTATTCAGGATCCAGCTGGTTCAATGATTGTAGACATAGGAGGTGGGACAACAGAAGTTGCAGTTATCTCTATGGGGGGGATTGTTGCCTCAAGATCTTTAAGGGTTGCTGGAGATGAACTTAATGAAAGTATAATTGAATATGCTCGAGAGAGTTTTAATCTTCTTTTGGGAGAGAGAACAGCCGAAGAGATAAAAATGAATATTGGTTCAGCTGTTACTCTGTCGGAGCCGATGGAAATGGCAATGAAGGGTCGTGATTTAATAACAGGCCTTCCTAAAGAAATTATAGTGACTGATGAACAAATAAGACAGGCCTTAGCAAAACCAATGAATCTGATAATTGATGCCATTAAGACAACGATAGAAGAAACACCACCAGAACTAGTTGCTGATATTATGGAAAAAGGAATTGTACTTGCAGGAGGAGGGGCATTGCTCAAAAAATTCGATACTTTAGTTGCCACTGCGACCGAAACAAAAGTATATGTGGCTGATGATCCGATTTCATGCGTGGTTAGAGGTGCCGGAATTGTATTAGAAGATCTAAAATCTCTTGAAGAGGTGCTTCTTCCCACTGAATACAAAAAATAAAGGTTTAAAAAGTGCCAAAGATTTTCAAGAATCGCATTTTCATATATATTATGGTTTTTATAGTGATTTTTGCTCTTTTAAATATTATTATTCCTGATAAATATTTATCCTCTCCTCTTAGGAATATTTTCTATCAAATAATTTCTCCTTTGACCTCTTCTCTTTATAAGGGTGGTGATTCAACCAGTGGTTTCTTTAGTCAAATTTCTGAAATTAAAAGACTTAGTGACGAGAAATCATCTTTAGAAAAAGAGGTGGCAGAGCTGATAAATGAAAATTCAAAGCTTCGCGAACTTGAAAGAGAAAATGAAATATTAAAAAATCAGCTTGGATTAAAGGAAGAGCAAAAGGACTTGGAATTTATCGCCGCAGATGTAATTGGTCGTGGCCCAACAAATATCAGTAATACATTATTATTGAATAAGGGTTCTGACGACGGTTTGGCTGATGGAATGCCTGTTGTGACGGGTAGTATGCTTTTGGGTAAATTGACTGATGTTTCTTCTGACCATTCAAGGGTGCTTTTGATTGTTGATCCGGCAAGTGTAGTTAATGTAATGGTTCAAGAAACCAGAGCTGCGGGTGTCTTAAAGGGGGAGGCTGGTTTTAATCTAAAAATAGAGTCCGTTCCTCAAGAGGCGCCATTAAAAAAAGGGCAAAGAATTATTACTTCTGGCTTAGGCGGCACACTGCCCAAAGGTTTGATTGTCGGCGAGGTGGACAGTTTAGTATCATCTGAGAGTGAAATCTTTCAGAGTGCAAGAATCAAGCCTTATGCTGATTTCAATCATCTTGAGTTAGTTTTTATAATTAAAACCTAAAAATTTATTGTGCCATATATTATCTTTTTCTTTTTAACCTATCTGGTAATTGGTTTTCAAATTGGCCTTTTCCCTGCAATAGAAATTGTAGGAGGCATGATTAATTTGATTGTTATAATTCTTATTTCGACTTTTTTTCTCGAAATTGAGAAAGAAGGATTAATATTTTCTATTGTATTGGCTATAGCTTTTGATATTTATTTTTATTTACCAATAGGATTATCTGTTGTGGCGGTGCTTATAATTTATGCCTTATTAAATATTTTTCGCCAAAAGATTATTGAGAAAACTAATTATTTTTTTATTGCCTCAATAATTTTTGCAGCAGTAGTGATTTTTGATTTAATATTATTTATTGGCAATTCTATTGCAAGTGGGCATTTTGTTTTTGAACGATTATTTTTATCCCTATTGCCTGATGCTTTAATTAATTTTATTATCGCAATACCGCTCTTTATTATTATTCAGTATTTGATAAAGATTTTGGCTGTTTATAGAATAATAGATGTCAAAAAATCAAAAATTAAAGTTGAATAATATGGTTGATTATTTTAAAAAACTAAAGGATATCATAATTAACAGGAAAAACCGAAGTTATATCATAGATGATGAAGAGTATTGTGGTGAGGGTGAGTCGCAAGATCCTGAAACTGGAGAAGTTTTGATAAAAACTGAAAACGTAAGATCTTCATTTTTAATCTGGTTTTATATCATAATTTTAGTAATTTTTTCTATTTTATTTACAAAACTTTGGATTCTGCAGGTTGTAAGCGGAGAAGAAAATAGAAAATTAGCTGAAGAAAATCGTATTCGCTCAAGGGCAGTAGTTGCCTCTCGTGGGTTGATCTATGACACAAACAGAAATGTGTTAGCAAAGAATATTCCTAATTTTGTTTTAGTGGTTTATCCAGTAGATGTGCCCAAAGAGGAGGAAGAAAAAAGAGATTTTTATCGGAAAATTTCTGAAATTTCAGGTCTAGATTTTGCCGAAATTAGGGACAAGGTTGAGAAAAATATTGAATATTATTTAGAGGGTGTTGCAATAAAAGAAAACATAACTCATAAAGAAGCTTTAATACTTGAAGAAAAAACCGCCGCTTTAAGAGGGGTAGCCATAGAGAAAAGATCATCTCGGGGCTATGTTGTGGATATGGGCTTGGCCCACATTTTGGGATATGTGGGGGATATTAGTGAGAAAGAATATGAAGAGAATCTTAATTATCTTCTTACTGATAAAATTGGAAAAACAGGAGTGGAAAGTTATTACGAGAAAGAACTTAAAGGTATTCATGGAAGAGAACAAGTAGAAGTCGATTCTTTTGGCCGTTTGCAAAAAATTATTGCAAAACAGGATCCTTTAGCTGGTTCTGGCCTTGTTTTAAACATTGATTCTGATCTGCAGAAAAAAACAAAAGATATTTTGAGTGCTGAACTTAATGCACGCCAGATGAGTAAAGGCGTTGCCATAATTTCTAATCCACAAAATGGGGCAATTTTGAGCATGGTATCTCTTCCTGATTATGATAATAATGTTTTTTCAAGCGACAAAATAAAAGAGGAATATCCTAAACTTGTCGCTGACCCACAAGAGCCTCTTTTTAACCGAGTTATAAGCGGTGTCTATCCCCCTGGCTCAACTATTAAGCCGGTAATTGCCGCTGCGGCATTACAAGAAAATGTTGTTGGTGTAAATGATTGGATAATTTGTAAGGGGGTAATTGAGGTGCCCAACCAGTTTTATCCAGATATTATCTATCATTACAAGGATTGGGCTGTCCATGGAGGTGTAAATGTAACCAAAGCCCTTGCAGAATCATGCAATGTTTTCTTCTACACTGTAGGCGGAGGCCACGATAAAATACAAGGATTGGGTCTTGAAAGAATTGTTAAGTATTTAAAACTTTTTGGGTTAAACGAAAAGACAGGCATAGATTTGGGGGGAGAAGCCCAGGGGCTTGTCCCTAACGCTGAGTGGAAAAAAGAAAATCTTAATGAGGTTTGGGTTTTGGGTGATACTTACAATCTTTCAATTGGCCAAGGTCATTTGGGCGTAACACCTCTTCAGGTGAATGCTTATACGGCAGCCATTGCAAATGGCGGCACACTTTATAAGCCAAGAATTGCTAAAGAACTAATTGACGCATCGGGTAGTACTAAAGAAATTATCAAACCGGAAATAATTAGAAATAATTTTATAAACATAGAAGACTTGACAGGTGTTAGATCGGGAATGAGATCTTGTGTTACCTCTGGAAGTTGTGATCAGTTGCAAGCTCTTTCAGTAAGTTCAGCGGGTAAAACTGGTACAGCCCAATCAGGTAAAGCCAATGAAAGTGAGCATAGTTGGTTTACGGCATTTGCTCCTTATGATAATCCTCAAATCGTGATAACTGTTATGATTGAAAATGGAGGTGAGGGATACCAAGTTGCTGAACCGATTTCATTAAGGATAATGCAATATTATTTTTCTCGGTAATAGAGTTTTGGGGTTGACACAAAATAATTCTCTGCTAAAATTTTTAAGAAACAATTAGCTGATTTATTAGTTTTTTGAAAATGGAAAAACTCCTAGTTACTAAAAATGGGTTAAAAAAACTACAGAAAGAGCTTTTGCATCTGAAAACTATCAAGAGAAAAGAAATAGCTTCAAGAATTGAAGAAGCAAAAGAATATGGAGATATTTCAGAGAATTCTGAATATGAAGATGCAAAAAATGAACAAGCTTTAATTGAGTCAAGAATCCTTGATCTGGAGTCAATGATAAAAAACTCAAAATTAATGATTGGGGGTAGAAGCAAAAACAAAGTAAATTTTAATTCTAAGGTTAGGGTGCGGGTAGATAACAAAACCAAAATTTTCAAGATTGTGGGACTTGCAGAATCTGATCCATCGAAAGGAAAAATATCTTGTAATAGTCCAATCGGAAAGGCGTTATTGGGACTTGAAGAGGGTGAGCTGGCAGAGATAAAGACACCCAACCGAGTTGTAAAATATAAAGTTCTTAAAATTGATTAACACAACTATTGATACTCTTTATTTTAAAGGGGAAATCTGATAAATTATGAGTTGAAGAATTTTATTATGATTGATATTAAATATATTAGAGAGAATCGCAAGATTGTTGAAAATGCCATTAGAAATAAAAAGGCAAAAGTTGATTTAAATACATTAATTAAACTTGACGATAAAAGGAAAAAGCTTTTGTTCAAAATAGAAAAGATAAATCATCAAAGAAAAACTCTTACTAAGGCAGAAACTGAAAAGGGGAAAGAATTAAAAAATAATCTTTCTGGGTTAAAAAAAGAATTAAACACGACAAACAGACAATTACAAAAATTATTATATCAAGTTCCAAATATACCCTCAGATGATACTCCTGTGGGGGATACTGAGAAAGACAATAGAATTTTAAGAAAACTCGGTGAAATTCCCAAATTTGATTTTAAACCCAAACCACACTGGGAGATTGGAAAAAAATTGGGACTGATTGATAATTCTAAGGCAGCAAAGGTAGCCGGAACAAGGTTTACCTATCTTAAAGGAGCACTGGTTACTCTACAATTCGCTATAATTAATTTTACTTTGGAAATCCTACAAGATAAAGATAAACTTGCCCAAATTACAGAAACAGCTGAATTAGATGTAAAAAATATACCCTTTATGCCGATTTTGCCGCCCGTTATGGTTAAACCTGAGGTATTTAATGAAATGGCAAGATTAGAGCCAAAAGAAGAAAGATATTACATAAAGTCGGATGATTTATATTTGGTGGGTAGCGCCGAGCACACTCTTGGGCCAATATTTAAGGATGAAATTTTAGAGGAAAAAGATTTACCAAAAAGATTCGTGGGCTACTCCACCTGCTTTAGAAGAGAAGCAGGCACCTACGGCAAAGATACCAGAGGAATTTTAAGGTTACACCAATTTGATAAAATTGAAATAGAATCTTTTGTTAGGCAAGAGGATTCACTAAAGGAGCAAGATTTTATTGTAGCTATTCAGGAGTATCTGGTTCAGGCGCTTGGATTACCATATCAGGTTGTTCAAATGTGCACTGGTGATATGGGTATGCCAGATAGTCGCCAGATTGACATTGAAATATGGATGCCTGGCCAGAATAAATATCGTGAAACCCATACAGCTGATCTGATGACTGATTTTCAGGCGAGAAGGCTAAATACAAAATACAAAACCAAAGATGGTTCATTAAAATTTATCCATATGAATGATGCTACCGCTTTTGCTCTAGGAAGAACTTTAATTGCTATCATGGAAAATTACCAAAAGAGTGACGGCACAGTTGAAATTCCAAAAATATTACAAAAATATTGTTCCCTAAAAAAAATCCATTGAAATGAATCGTCCTTTTCTTTTTTTTAAGGGCTTGTCTTTTAAAAAAATTAAGATAACTGCCTTAATTTCTATTCTTGTTTGTGGATTATTTTTGGTATTGATTTTATATTTCTGCCAAAAAGAAATTCAGGCTGATGTTGTAAGCGAGAAATATTTGCCGGAAGTGGAATTTGCAGAAACGGATTTTATGCTTTATGTTGACAAATTGAGTATTAAAAGCCCCATAATTCCTGATGTTGACGGTGCCAATAAAGAAGCATATTTCGCTGCCCTTCAAGGAGGGGTGGCCCATATGAAGGGAACTCCAAAACCGGATGAAAATGGTAATGTAGTGATCTTTGGCCATTCTAATTTTTATACAAACGATCCGGGTCTTTACAAAACCATCTTTGCCCAATTAAATGAATTAGTATCAGGAGATGGAATAAGGATTAGATATTTGGGGAGTGATTACTTTTATCAGGTCGAAGAACAGAAAATTGTTGAACCAGATGAGGTTTGGGTAATTAATGCTTCTTATGACTTAACCTTGGTTACCTGTTGGCCACCAGGGAGCATTGAAAAAAGAATGGTGATTTTTGCTAACAAAAAAACATAACATGGGATTATTTTCTAAATTATTTGACACCAATAAAAAAAACCTAAAACTTTACCAAGATAAAGTAGAAATAATTAATTCATTAGAGAAAGAATATGAAAAACTTAAAGATGAAGAAATTAAAAATAAGACTAATGAATTTAAAGAAAGAATTAAAAAAGGAGAAACTTTAGAGGAAATTTTGCCAGAAGCTTTTGCTCTTGTGAGAGAAGCAGCCAAAAGAACTATTGGACAAAGGCATTTTGACGTCCAAATTATTTGTGCAATTGCTCTTCATGAAGGCAAGATTGCTGAAATGAAAACAGGCGAAGGCAAAACTTTGGCTGCAACAATGCCTTTATATTTAAATGCCTTGTCGGATAAAGGCTCTCATTTGGTGACAGTTAATGATTATCTTTCGCGCTGGCAAGGTGATTGGATGGGTGAAATTTATGATTTTCTTGGACTGTCAGTAGGAGTAATCCAGCAACAGAATGTGAGTTATATTTTTGATAAAAAAACAGCCGACAAAAACAAAGAAACAGAGGACCCTGAAGCTAAAATTCTTGAGCTTGATGTTAAAAACTTAAGACCTTGCTCAAGAAAAGAAGTTTATGCTTGCGATATTATTTATGGTACAAATAATGAATTTGGCTTTGATTATTTAAGAGATAATATGGCACGAAATCTTGAAGATATAGTTCAGGGAGAGCTAAATTTTGCCATTATTGATGAAGTTGATTCAATTCTCATTGATGAGGCAAGGACGCCACTAATTATATCTGCACCCGCCGAAGAATCAGCCGAACTCTATAAAAAATTTGCAAATCTCGTTCCAAACCTAAAAGAAAACGAAGACTATAATGTTGACGAAAAGGCAAAAGCGGTAACTCTAACTGATAGTGGGATTAAGAAGATGGAATCTCTGCTTGGAGTAAAAAATATTTATGAACGTGGTGGTGTAATGCTTGTACACCATTTAGAGCAAGCTTTAAAAGCCCAGGTTTTGTTTAAAAAAGATAAAGATTATGTGGTGCGTGATGGAGAAATTGTGATAATTGATGAATTTACCGGAAGAATGATGTTTGGTCGAAGATATTCAGAGGGGCTACATCAGGCGATTGAAGCAAAAGAAAAGGTTGAGGTCAAAAGAGAAAGCATTACTCTTGCTACTATTTCTTTTCAAAATCTATTCAGACTTTATAAAAAACTTGCCGGCATGACTGGTACTGCGGCAACAGAAAAAGAGGAATTTCACAAAATATATGATTTGGATGTAATTGAAATCCCAACCCACAAACCAATGATTCGCCTTGACCTGTCCGATAAGATTTATAAAACCGAAGAAGGTAAATTCAAGGCCGTTGTTAGAGAGGTTCAAAAAAGAAATCAGAAAGGGCAACCTGTTCTTGTCGGCACGATTTCAATTGAAAAATCCGAAAGACTTTCGGATATGTTGAGGCGAGAAGGAATTAAGCATGAAGTGTTAAATGCTAAGCATCATGAAAAAGAGGCTAAAGTTATCGCTCGGGCCGGCAGAAAAAAAATGGTTACAATTGCAACTAACATGGCTGGCCGAGGTGTGGATATTATTTTAGGCAAAAAAGTAAAAGAATTAGGCGGTTTGCATGTTTTGGGCACTGAAAGACATGAATCAAGGAGAATTGATAATCAACTAAGAGGAAGAGCAGGGCGTCAAGGAGATCCTGGTTCGTCACAATTTTATGTTTCGACGGATGATGATTTAATGAGAATTTTCGGAGGGGAGAGAATTAAATCAATAATGACAACTTTAAGGGTGCCTGAAGATCAGCCGATTGAAAACAGGCTCATATCTAATTCCTTGGAGCGAGCGCAAGAAAAAGTTGAAGCTCATAATTTTGATATCAGGAAACATTTACTGGAATATGACGATGTTCTGAATAGACAACGCGAAATTATTTATAAAAGAAGAAAAAGAATATTAAGAGGGGTTGCTTCTTCAGAAAAATACAAAAACCTAAAAGAAGAAATTATCGATGCTGTTGGCAGGGAAATTCATAATGTAGTTATGTTTCATACCTCGACTGAAGATTCTCAAAAGTGGGATAAAAAAGAAATTATCGAAAACATGATGACAATTTTCCCAGAGAATTTAAAAAACAAAATTGAAAAAATTAAGGGGTTGAGCAATAGGGAATCAATAAATAATTATCTTATAGAGATTATCCCAGAAGCCTATAAAAAAAGAGAAAAGGAGGTCGGCGAGGAAACACAAAGAATGGTTGAAAGGGCATTAATTTTAAGATCTATTGATAATTTATGGGTAGAACATCTAACAACGCTTGACGAATTAAGAACCGGGATTGGATTAAGAGGCTATGGACAAAAAGATCCCCTGACTGAATACAAAAGAGAAGCTTTTAATTTATTTGAAAATTTAATAGAGAATGTCTACAAGGAAGTTGTTCATCTTATTTTGAAGATAGAATTTAACAGAGAGCCCCAAAAAACTTCTTCCCTCGCTCAAGGCTCTGGTGTTATAATGAGAGGCGGAGACGAAAAAGCTGCCGCTGGAACTTTTTCAGGAATCGGAAATAAATCAGATAATCAAGTGCCAGAAAAAACAAAGTCGATGGCAAAAGTCGGTCGAAATGATCCTTGTCCTTGCGGCTCAGGAAAAAAATTTAAAAAGTGCTGCGGTAGATAGATTTTAATATTGTTGAATGATTAAATTTGAACATGTAACAAAAAAATATGGAAGAAATATCACCGCGTTAGATGATTTAAATTTTGAAATTGATGATGGTGAGTTTGTAGTAATGGTTGGACCATCTGGGGCGGGCAAATCAACTCTTATAAAATTATTAATTTGCGAAGAAAAACCAACCAGAGGTCATATTTATATTGTTGGTAAAGATATAGTGAATCTGAAAGAGCGAGAGATTCCTTTTTACCGCCGCAGAGTCGGCGTTGTTTTTCAAGATTTTAAACTTTTGCCTAAAAAAAATGTATATGAAAATGTCGCTTTTGCTCTTGAGGTAGTTGGAGCTTCAAATCGAGAGATAAAGAAAAAAGTAGAAGCTGTCTTGTCACTTGTTGGTTTAAAAAAACGGAGAGAAAACTTCCCTGATGAATTATCAGGGGGCGAGAAACAAAGAGTAGCGATTGCAAGAGCTGTTGTTAACAGACCGAAACTTTTAATAGCTGATGAGCCAACCGGCAACCTTGATCCAGAAACTTCCTGGGAGATCATCAAACTTTTAGAGGAAATTAATGAGCGTGGGACTATTGTTATGATGGCAACTCACAACAAAGAAATTGTCAATCGTATTAGAAAAAGAGTGATTAAGATAAAAAATGGAAAAATCGTGAGCGATAAAGAAAGGGCAATGTATTAAATGATAAGTGTTGCAAGGATTATTAAAACTGGTTTTCAGAATTTTTGGAGAAATGGTCTTTTGTCATTAGCAACAACCTTAGTTTTGACTTTGACACTTTTTACTATCTCAATTTTTGTAAGTTTAACTATATTTGCTAATGCCGCAATTCAATCAGTCAACTCGAGAATTGATGTGGTTGTTTATTTTAATGATGAGGTTGCCGAGGATGAGATAAAAACCATTGAAGAAGAAGTTAAGCAGCTATCTAATGTCAGAGAGACTAATTATGTAACAAAGGAACAAGCTTTAGAGAAATGGATGGGCAAAATTGAAGATGAATCATTAAAACAATCAATTAGTCCTGAGAATAATCCCTTGCCAAGAAGTTTAGAGGTCAAAGTAAAAGACCCCGAACACACTCAAGAGATTGCTGACTATTTTCAGCAGGAAGAAATTGCGCCCAAAGTTCATCGAGTTAGATATAATAAAGAAGTTATTGATAAGCTTGTGAGATATACGGCCACTCTCAAAAAAATTGGTTTAGCGCTCGTAATTATTTTTGTAGTCATTTCAATTTTTGTTGTCTTTAATACGATTAGACTCGCAATTTATGCGCGAAGAGATGAAATAGAAATTATGAAGCTGGTTGGTGCCACCTCTTCTTATATTAGATGGCCCTTTGTAGTTGAGGGAACCCTGTTTGGGATATTCGCTGCCATCATTGTTTCTTTGGTCACAATTTTTGGCGGCAGATATTTGTTTTCAACTGGATTTTTGCCCATAGGAAATCTAAATGAGATTTTGAATTTCTTGGGACCAAATGCCGCTCAATATTTTTCCAGTAAAGCATTTACTATTATCTTGTACCAGATTGTTGTGGGTATAGTTTTGTCAGTTGGTTGTAGCTTGATAGCTATCAGAAGATATTTGAAAATCTAGATAAAATATGGTATAATATAAGATATAGTGTGGAAAAGTTAGCTTGACAAGGGGTGCAAAGTGCTATAATGGTTTTGCCTAATTAATGTCAAATATCTTGCAAAAAAAGAAGGGGATTTTCAAAAGAATCATAATTGCTTTGGTTCTTTTTTCATTTGTTTTTCTTCCTTTTATTGGTACTCAAGCTAGCTCATATTCAGAAAAAAGACAAGAACTTGAAGTAATTCAAAAACAGATTAATGAACATAAGAATATTATTGAACAAAAACAAAAAGAAGCGAGAACTCTTGAAAATGAGATCGCAATAATGGATAACCAAATTAGAGAGATTGAACTTGCTTTACGGTCAACGAAGTTGGAAATAGAGCAAACCAATGAAGAAATTGCACAGAAAGAAAAAGAACTCATAGAACAGAGGGAAATTCTCAATGAATCTATAAAATTAATGTATGAAGAAAGCGAAACGACCCTACTTGAAACTCTTCTTTCTTCGCGTTCATTTTCAGCTGTTCTTGATAGAATAGAATATCTAAGCATTGTAAAGAATAAAATTGATGAGGCAATTGATAAAATTGAAAAAATTAAAAAGGACCTTGAAGATAAAAAGGCAAGTTTAGAAGTACTTAGAATTCAGCAAGAAGCCCAAAATATCGCACTTAGTTCTCAAAGATCCGCTAAAAATCAATTATTGGTAGATACGAAGGGGGTAGAAGCAGAATATCAAGCAAAACTTGCAACCGAAAGAAAACAATATAAAGAAACCAAAGCTGAATTGGTTGCAATGGAAAGAGCCACACAAAGCCCTGATTCTTATGTTCCTCCTGCTTATCCTGGGATGTTTTTGTGGCCCATTGCTCCAATGGATATGCATAGAAACATACCGCCACCTCGCTGTTTCCAGTGTTATCCAGGTCATTCTGGAATAGATTTTGGATATAATATGCAACCTGTTAGAGCTGCAGCAGATGGCACAGTGACGGCTGATGGTAAACAGGATCCAAATAATACAAATACTTACGCCTGGGCATATGTTTATGGTAATTACGTACAAATAAATCATGCCGGCGGTTTCCAAACAAGGTATGCTCATTTATGGTATAACGGAAGAATGCCCATCCCAGGAGGTATTTATGTCGGAAAAAGTGTGAAGAGGGGTGATATTATTGGTTTTGTGGGAAATACAGGCTATTCAACTGGCGCTCATTTACATTTTGAAATTAGGGCAGGAGGAAGTGCAAGAAACCCCTTGCTTTATTTGCCATAGTTTAAGTTAGTGATTAATTATAAAAAAGAAGCACCAAGATGCTTCTTTTTTGATATAATTATGAAGACGTTAGCTTTCAGCTTATAGGTTTTAGGGCTTTTAATCTCTATAAGCTAACACCTAATAAAATGAATAAAACCTGGATACCAATTACCATAGCACTTTTAACTCTTATTTTGGCATTTATTTTTTTTATCTATCCTGGTTATTATTTAATGCCAAGATATATTTTCTCAACGCCAATACCTCCCAGCGAATCAATGTTCCCTCCGCCCATGACAAGTATGGCTCCTTTTCCTTCAACAATGACACCCCCTCCTTCTTACAGCTACACCCCCTCGTATTCGGACTCTTCAACCCCGTCTCCAGGTGATGAAAATGGAGAAGAAGGTGATTCTGATGAGGACCTTGAAGAAGAGGTTGAGGAAGAAGGGAAAGATGCCCTCGATGAAGTAGGGTCAGCTGTTGAGGAAATATTTTATGGTTTTGGAGCGAGAACAGAAACAATTGAAAATATTCAAGAAAATGTGGCTTTGCCTGTATTAGGAACAAGTGCGGCCGCTGTTGCCCTTGGCTTTGTTTTAACCCCTTTTCTTTCTTTGTTTTTTAATTTTCCTTTTAAAGATTTGGGATTTTTTATTTTCTCTTATTTTCTTGAATCTTTAGGGCTTTTTGCCAGGCGCAGACCCTGGGGTGTTGTTTATGATTCAGTGACAAAAAAACCAATTAGTGGAGCGGTGGTGAAAATTTTAGAAAGTGGCGGTGAAAAAGTGCGAGAAACAAGAGTTAGTGACTCTCAGGGCAGATTTGGTTTTTTGGTAGATAAGGGAATTTATCAAATTATTGTAAGAAAAGAAGGCTACATTTTTCCAAGTAAAAAAATAAATCTCAATGACAAAGGGTCGGATGGTTTTTATCCTCATGCTTATCTAGGCGGAAATGTAAAGATGAAAGTCGGTTTTCTCGGTTTGAATATTCCAGTAGATATGAAAAAAGCTGTTGAGGTCAAAAATTCTTATATGATTTTCTTGAAAACTATTAAGTTTTTCGAACGTATCCGCTTACCTCTTTTGATATTTGGTACAGTTCTAGTTGCTATCAATTTAATATTTTTTCATTCAGTTGTTGATTTTGTTATTTTAGGACTATATGTGTTTCTTTGGTTTTTGGAATTATACAATCGCCGCAAAGCTAAACCCTGGGGGGAAGTTAAAGATGCTTATGGAGATCCTCTTGATTTGGCAGTGGTGAGATTTTTTAATGCAGAAAATTCTAAATTAATTACAACGGCGATTACAAATAAAAAGGGCAGGTTCTATGTGTTGCTTCCTGCGGGGGAATATTACTACACTGCAATAAGGGGTGGTTATAGGTTTAATAAATCCAAGAACTTCAAGATATCAAAAATTAAAAAGCCTCCTGCAATAAAAGTAACTTTGGAAAAGGCGTGAGCTCTTGAAAAACGCTTTTTTGTGGGTTAATATCTTTTAAGCACAAAAAGATAAATATGAGAAGGTTAGAGCTTATTTATTCGACTATTAATTTAGTTATTGATGTGGTTCTTTTGTTTTCCACACTTATTTTTGCTTATTATTTAAGGTTTTCTTATCCCACAACAGCTTTGCCTTATGGTACAAAAATTGATATGAGTGATTATTTAGGTTTTCTTTTTCTCCTTGTCCCTATTTGGGTGATTATTTTCTTTATTACTGGAGTTTATCGAATTGAGGTTGAACGTAGATTATTTGACGAACTTTCAAAAATATTTTGGGCTGTTACTTTTTCTGTTGTTGTAACCACAACTTTTATGTTTGTTATAAGAAATGTTGATTTTTCAAGATTGATGCTTATTTATACCTGGGTGCTTGCTATTATTTTACTTTCAATTTATCGAATTTGTTTTTACTATTTTAGAAAGATGCTTATGAATCGGGATATCGGCACAAAGAAATTATTGATCTTGGGTGAAAATGATTCTGTTGACTTAATAAAAAGACAAGCCGAAGAAAGACCAACTTATGGATATAGAGTTGTCGAAAATCTAAAAGTAGATGGCAAACCAACCGTCAAAGAAGTTGCAAAAATAATTGAAAAAAAGAAAATTGATGAAGTAATACAAGCAGAATCTTTTTCCTCAGCAAAAAGAAATATGGATTTAATTGATATTTGCCAGGAGAGACAGGTTTCTTTCAAGCAAATACCAACTCTTTATGATTTAAAAAAAGGACAATTTGGTATCAGTACTTTGGGGGAAGTTCCAGTTTTGGAGTTCAAGACAACTCCACTTGTTGGATGGGGAAGAATATTAAAAAGAATATTTGATTTGATTTTTTCTATTATATTACTTGTATTGCTTCTGCCATTATTTCTTATTGTCGCTGTTGCTATTAAAATTGACAGCATTGGGCCAGTTTTTTTCAGGCATGAAAGAGTTGGCAGAAAAAATAATTTTTCATTTTTCAAATTTCGTTCAATGGTAGATGATGCCGAAGCTCAAAAAAAGAAATTATTCGCTAAAAATGAGCGGGGTGATGGACCTTTGTTCAAAATTAAAAATGATCCTCGAGTAACAAAAATTGGAAAATTTTTGCGTAAAACAAGAATTGATGAGTTGCCACAACTTTTTAATGTTGTAAAAGGCGAAATGAGTCTTGTTGGACCTCGTCCCCATCTACCAAGCGAAGTCAGGCTTTATAAAAAACACCAACGCAAGGTTTTGTGGATAAAACCAGGAATGACCGGCCTTTCTCAGGTTTCTGGGGCGAGTAATTTATCATTTGAAGATGAAGTACGGCTTGATGCTTTTTATATTGACAATTGGTCAATTTATTTAGATTTTATAATTTTAATAAAAACCTTTGGGGCAATTTTTAGGGGAGAGGGAGCAGTTTGATGAATTTGGTGTTAGCCCAAGATTGGATTACAGATAATGGTGGCGGAGAAGCCTGTCTGCGTGATTTATTAAATATTTATCCCAAGAGTCCGATTTTGACTTTAATTTGGAATGAAAAAAAGGTAACACAATTTAACGATACAAAGATTATTACTTCTTATCTAAATAATTATCCCAAAGCAAAGACTCATTGGAGATATTATTTTCCTTTTATGCCAAGAGCAGTTGAATCGCTTTCTGTGCCAGGGGCTGATGTGGTTATTTCTAATTGCTATTCGGCAATTAAAGGGCTTATTACGAAACCAGAAACAATTCATATTTGTTATTGTCATACGCCGACTCGTTATCTTTGGCTTCAAGAAATAGACCAAAGATTGTCAGGAGGAAATTCTATTAAATCAAGCATAATGTCAAAATTGACTCATAATTTAAGACTTTGGGATTTTGCCGCAGCGCAGCGTCCTGATATGTTTGTTGCAAACTCAAAAAATACAGCCAAAAGAATTGAAAAATTTTATCGCCGCAAAACAAAATTTATTTATCCTCCGGTAGACACAGATAATTTTAATATTTCTCCAAAAAATGAAATAGGCAATTATTATCTTTTTGTTAGTCGACTTGTGCCTTATAAAAAAGCAGATTTAGTTATTCGAGCCTTTAATTTGTTGGGTCTTCCTCTTAAAGTTGCTGGCGATGGTCCAGAATTAGGGCATATCAAAAAAATTGCCAAAAATAATGTGGAGATTCTTGGTTTTGTTACCAAAAAAGAAAGAAATAGACTTTTCTCAAAATGCAAAGCTTTTATTTTTCCTGCAGAGGAAGATTTTGGTATAGCCCCAGTTGAAGCAATGGCCTCAGGCAGGCCAGTAATTGCCTTCAGAAAAGGTGGGGCACTTGAAACTGTTAACGAGGAGTTAAGCGGTGTTTTTTTTGACAAACAAGATATTCAATCACTTAGCCAAGCAGTTGAGAGATTCGAAAAAATCAAGGATAGATTTGAACCAAAGAAAATAAAAAATTGGGCTAATAATTTTTCCCGAGAAAAATACAAAGAAAATTGGCAAAGGCTTATTTCTAAAACATTGGCAGAGTACAGGGCAAATGCTAAAATAAATTTATAGAATATTTATTAATAAAGGACTCAACATGGAAATTCGAAACTATTTTCGCACGATTAAAAAATTTATCTGGTGGTTTATTACTCCATTAATTGTTGTGGTTGTTTTAACTCTTATTTTCAGTCTTATTTTTAGCGAGAGTTATCAAATACCACTCTCGTTTTCTGTTAATAGAAGAGCTCAGGATACGGAAACTTCAGATTATCAGTTTGATAGCTATTATGCTATTCAAGCTAATGTTATTTTGGCATCGCAATTTGCTGAGTGGCTAAGAAGCGGCTCAATAATTTCATCTATTTATAATAATGCTGGTTTGGATGAAGAAAGCAGTTTTTTGGCTAAGGAGTGGAAAGTTACTGCTTATTCTCCCCAAAATATCGAGTTATTGTTTAGGGGGCGGGATAAGGAGAGATTGGCAAAATTAGCTGAGACAGCAATCAAGACTACAGATGAAAGAAAGGAGGAATTTACTGGCACAGGAGAAGCGGTTGTTGGCACAGTTGATTTGCCTGATGAGATAATCACAACCACCAAAAAAACACCCATCTTGCTAAATTTACTTGTAGGTCTTTTAGCTGGTGTAATCATTGGTCTTTTGTTTGTTTATTTCAAATCTATATTCAGCAGTAAAAATAATTAGTTAATTTTGAATTTATTCTTGCAGAAAAAATAAAAATCAGGCAAAATTGCCGTTTATTTTGGATTAATTAATATTTTATGAAGGCGGGGCTAAAACCAAAAAAATTTTTTCACGATATTATTCCTGTGCCTAAAAAGGATATGGAAAAATTGCGTAAGGAATTGCAGGCAAGGAAAAAGACCAGAGCCTCAATCAAGAAAACTGGCCCTTTTGATGCAGTTGGAGGTAATTCTAAATTAAAATCAAGAGTAAATCAAATTTGGGGTTCATCATCCCAACAAAATGTCGAAAATCAAATCTTGCATCAAAATAGGTCGCCGAGCTTGTTGGAAAAATCTGCAGAAGATGCCCTAAAAAAAAGTTATTATCAGCAAGAAAATTATTTTCGTAAAAAGAGATTTAAGACTTTAGTTAAAGAATTTTTAGTAATAGCCCTTAAAATAGTTATTGCTGCTTTAATTTTCTATAATGCCCTATCTCTTTATTATCAGAAAGAGGGAATAAAGGAAAAATTATATAATCTTGCCTTGATTTCTAAAACTCGCTTTGCTCTGGCAGCGGAATCTCTGGCTGACTTTGATAGGGAAGGAACGAGTAAAGAAATTGAAAAAGCTGGGCTTGCACTTTTGGAAATAAAAAAAGAACTATATTCCCAGGGTCAGTATAGTTATATATTAGCTGACCATCCTATGATTAATGATGAGGTAAAAGTGGGTCAGAATATTCTTGAATTGGGTTTACTCCTAAAAGAGTCGAATGAAGACATAAATCAGCTTATAGATGCTTTGATGGAGGAGAGTAGCGAAGTAGATCTTTCTCAGAAAATAGCTATTTCAGAAGAAAAAGTTGTAAAACTAGATGAAAGAATAAAACGGGCTGATGTTTTATTAACCAACAACGAAGATATAAAAAAATATTTAGGAGAAGAAAATTCAGATAAAATTTCTTCTCTTATTGGAGAAACAAAAACTGAAGTTGCCAAGGCCAAAAAAATATTAAATGTTGCTCCCTTGATTATTGGAGGTATTTCGAATCGCTATCTGCTTTTATTTACTAACAATGCAGAGATGAGACCTGTTGGTGGTTTTCCTGGCAACTACGGTGTTATTAACTTTGAACTTGGCAATTTAAAGAGCATTCAGGTAAATGATATCTATTATTTAGATTGGTTGAAAAAAAATAGAACAGAAATAATAGAAGAAAAAATTGAAGCAGGTCTTGATCCACGAGTTGAAATTGATTTGCCAAAAGATTTATATCTTGGTTCGACTTCAATGGACGAGATAAGTAAATTGGGTTATTGGAAGCTTTTTTCCTCAAATTGGAATATTGATTTCAGAAAAAATGCTCAAAGGGCGCAGTTTCTTTTTGAGGACCTATACCAACAAAGAGATATAGACGGTGTAATTTTATTAACCCCAAACACAATCGAAGATATTCTAGATGTAGTCGGAACTATAAAAATGGATAACTATGACACAGAGCTTTCAAGTGAAAACTTTAGGCAAATCATTGAATTTAAGGTTGAATTTGATAATGAATTTAGAAAAGGAGATAGGACAAAGAACCCGAAACAAATTTTGTCAGATTTTGGTCCAATCCTTTTAGAAAAAATAAGCCAAGCTGATTTGCCGGAAAAAATAAAAATTTTTGAGGCTCTTTTGAGCAATTTAAGCAAAAAAGAAATACTTTTATACCACGAACGGGACGCAGTTCAGGATGTAATTTCAAATTTGGGATATGGAGGCGAGATTATAAATACGCAAGGTGATTTTTTAGAGATAGCTCATTCAAATATTAATGCAATGAAAAATGGTCTTGATATCCAAACCACAATTGACTTAAAAAGCAAAGTAAATGATTTGGGCTTTGCTCAGAATGAACTCCAATTGACAATTATTAATAAGAATGAAGAAGAAAGAACGCTTCATGAAATTGAAAAAAGCTATTTTGAGATTATCGTCCCAGAGGGCTCGATGCTTAGAGAAGCGAAAGTAGAGGGAGAGGATTTGAAAAGCGAAGTTGATTATTTTAATGAATCAGGTAAAACTGTTTTTGGTTTTTTTCTGATTATCAAACCTCTTGAAGCAAAAAATGTAATAATTAAATATCAAGCCCCATTAAGTGATTACAAAGATAAAGGGTATAGTCTTTTGTTGTGCAAGCAACCTGGTGCGCAAGATATTGAATTTGGGGGAGAAATAATGATTGAGGAATCAAGTGGAGATTTTAGAACGCATTTTTTAAGAGAAACAATCAACCGTGATAAAAAGATACAATTTTAGCTCTCTTTAATAAGTTATAATTTTTTGGTGTAGGGTTTACAAAACCCATAAAAAATGATATAATAGATAGATAAAGTTTTTTATACTAAAAACAAAAATGCCAAAACAAAAACTAGGTATTTGTGTAATTGTTATTTCTCTTGTCTTGGGTTTGAATGTTAGTTTTGCCAAGGCATCAGGTTTTGAGTCTATAAAAATTACTACCATAAATGTTTATCAGGTTGTTTCTGATTATTTAATTACAAAAAAAGATAATTTTTTAGCTCATTTAAAAGATTGGGCTGATGGAAGAATTGGGGTTTCTGCTGATATAAAAGCACCCGAAGTGAAATTCAGCCCAGATGATTATATGAAGCTGCATCAGGATATAGAATCATATATTTTTCCTCAAATAGAAGCTGAGGATGAAAAAATCAATATTCTTCCTGGAGAGAGTGAGGCGCAAAAAGCAGAAGAAGGAAGAATTAGGGCTGAAGAAGAAAAGCGTCGCAAATTAGCTTATGTTGATCCAGGAACATTTTGTTCTGCCGAGGGTCGTTATATTGAAATCGACATATCAAGCCAACGCCTTGCTCTATGCAACAATGGCAACTTAGAGGGTGGACCCTATGCTATTTCATCCGGATCATCTTATTATCCAACCCCCATAGGCACTTTTCATATTAATTCCAAATCTTTGAATGCTTATAGTCCCAAATATGATCTTTATATGCCTTATTGGAATGCCTTTGTAGGTTCACTTTTCGGTATTCATGAGCTTCCTGAATATGCAAATGGCTATAAAGAAGGACAGGAATATTTAGGAAGGGCAGTAAGTCATGGTTGTGTCAGATTAGGTGTTGGACCAGCGGAAATTGTTTACAATTGGGCACCTGTGGGAACAGCAGTTATTATACACAATTAATTTACAAATTTGATAAAAAATCAGGTTTTTTGCCTGATTTTTTATTGTTTTAAATATTAATATCTGTTATACTATACCTGTAATATGGTTAAGGAAAAAACCAACAAGTTTTTGAGTATGAAAATTGTAGTGCCTGTTTTTGTTTTGGTAGTACTAATTTTAGGTGCAGGTTTGGCTTATGCTTATAATCCTGATTTATTTCAGACTAATATTGATAGTTTTAGCTCAAAATTTGATACAGGTTTTATTTCGGGCTTAACCTCAAAAGCCAGTCAATATTTTGGGGTGGAAGCTGATGAAAAAGACTATTGGGGAGGAGATAAAAATGCTTATCAAAAAGTAGCTTTTATCTCAGACCAAGAACAGACTATCTATCTTCCTGATATTAATGTAGCAGCAGTCAAGATTTATGGTCCAGGGACCAATAAAACTCGCAATGATTCTGGTTTGCCTCCAGTTTATGTCGGAAAGGCAATAGAGATAGACCTTTCATCGCAGAGAATGATTATTTGGGAAAATGGTCGTCTTTTGTATAATTGGGCTACTTCGACTGGCAGGCCCGATAAACCTACAAGGCGGGGTAATTTTAAAATTATATCAAAACATGAAATGGCTTATGGCTCAGGCGAAGGGGATACTTGGGCAATGCCATATTGGATGGGTTTTTATTATTCTGGAGGGACAGAGAATGGCATTCATGGTTTGCCTTTCATTAATGGCAGAAAGGAAGGCCATGGCAGTCTTGGGTGGCCAGTGAGCCACGGTTGTGTTAGGGTGGCTGATTCAAATATAGTATGGCTTTATAATTGGGCAGAGATTGGCACACCGGTAATTGTGCATAAATAATGTTGTTTTTGAGTCTTTATTTCTGTTAAAATATGCTATACAATAAGAAAGATTAAGGGAATGAAAGGGGAATAACCCCCAAGTCTTAGATTTTTAATTATTTTTAATATGGCAGCAGCTAAAAAAGATCATACCTACGATGCAACAAGCATCCAGGTGCTTGAAGGATTAGAGCCAGTTAAACGGCGACCAGGAATGTATATTGGCTCCACTGGCAAAACCGGCCTGCATCACCTTGTTTGGGAAGTTGTTGATAATTCTATTGATGAGGCAATGGCAGGTTATTGTGATAAGATTATTGTTACTCTTAGCGAAGATGGCTCTTTGTCTGTTGAAGATAATGGACGTGGCATCCCTACTGAAATGCACAAACAGACAAAAAAATCAGCCCTTGAAACTGTTCTAACGACTCTTCATTCAGGCGGAAAATTTGATGGTGGTGGCTATAAAGTTTCCGGTGGTTTGCATGGTGTAGGAGTTGCTGTTGTTAATGCCTTATCAGAATGGTTGGTCGCAGAAGTCAAATACAAGGGTAAGATTCATTTACAAAAATATAAAGATGGGGGGTCTCCTGAGAGTGACATAAAAGTTGTGGGCAAAACAAAAGAATCAGGTACCAAAATTACCTTTAAGCCCAGTTCTAAATATATGGACACAGTTAAATTTAGCTGGGAGACAATAATTGATCATCTCCGCCAACAGGCTTATCTGACTAAAGGGGTAACAATTGAAGTAATTGACAATCGCAAGATTCAGAAAGAAGAAAACGAACCACATCCCAGAATTTATGTTTTTCATTTTGAAGGTGGGATTAAATCCTATGTTTCTCATTTAGATAGAGACAAAGAGAGATTATCAGATGTCGTTTATATAGAAAAAGATTACGAAGATATTTTGGTTGAAGTAGCTTTGCAATACACAGATGATTTTAATGAGCATATTTACACTTTTGCCAACAACATTCACACAACTGAAGGAGGTATGCATTTAACGGGTTTTCGTTCTGCTGTAACCAGAGTTATTAATGACTATATTAAAAAACACGACCTAGCTGATAAAAAAGATAAGGGAGTAACAGGCGATGATGTGAGAGAAGGTTTAACGGCTGTAATTTCAGTAAAGTTATCTAATCCTCAGTTTGAAGGACAGACCAAAGCAAAACTGGGTAATCCTGAGGTGAGAACTGCAGTTGAGGCAGTAGTTAATTC
>Ga0180437_10002529_pt1 | contig 28972 bp, 18 predicted proteins | sample SS_ome_4_FD_132410 | JGI IMG/M metagenome (GOLD analysis project Ga0180437, IMG submission 132410) | Hypersaline lake sediment archaeal communities from the Salton Sea, California, USA - SS_3_D_1 metaG | ecosystem: Environmental > Aquatic > Non-marine Saline and Alkaline > Hypersaline >...
AAGATTTTCTCATTCGGACCCAGGCCTCAGGATTTCTATGCCTGCAACGCACCGATCAAGCCGTTCTTCGACCTCGGAGTGGAAGTCATGGAAAACAGCGAACTCGACCTCTATGACATTTTTCTGAAAGCCAAAAATTCGCCTGAGATTAAAAAAGTCACGGCAGACATGGCCAAAGAGCTGGGCAAGGGCAACACCTATCCGGACCTGCTGGAGAAACTGGCTCAGTATGAAGTGTCTCTAACTCAATTCATGGAAGAAAACCTTGGAGCATCCGAGTATGGGGTGTTTGCCAATAAATGCTGGCCTGCCTTTGAAAGCCACTTCGGATTCGTCCCCTGCTATATCAACTCCCGGCTCGCCTCCAGAGGCATACCTGTGGCCTGCGAAGTAGACATTTACGGAGCGCTGAGCGAATACATGGCCACCTGCGCCACTGAGCTTCCCGCCACACTCCTCGATATCAACAACACGGTTCCCGATGATATGTATAAAGGAGCTAAGGATAACGTTAAGAGATATAAATCTAGTGACCTGTTTATGGGATTCCACTGCGGGAACACGGCTTCATCCTGTCTGCTCGACGGGGAGATGAAATACCAGCTCATCATGAACCGCCTGATGGAGCCGGGCAAAAAGCCGGACATCACCAGGGGAACGCTGGAAGGCCGGATAAGGCCCGGTGATATGACGATCTTCAGACTGCAATCCACGGCGGATGCGGTGCTCCGGGCCTATATGGCCGAAGGAGAAGTCCTCGATATCGATCCCCAATCATTCGGCAGCATCGGAGTGTTTGCCGTCAAAGAGATGGGCCGCTTCTATCGCCATGTTCTTATTGAAAAAAGATTTCCCCATCACACAGCTGTCGCTTTCAAACACACCGGTAAAGCCCTTTTTGCTGCCCTCAAGATGCTGGGCATCGAAGATATCGGGTTTAACCTTCCGGAAGGAACACTCTACGACGGCGAAAATCCTTTCTGAAAAAGATGGGGACGTTCCCCTATCTGTTTTTTCTGTCAATGATGCCCAGGATTCCGGGCAGGACAATAACAGTGGTCAGGAAGCAGGCGCCTACACCCAGGAAGAGCGCTCCACCGAACTGGCCAAACCCGGGCATGACGGCGAAAATCAAGGATCCGAAAGCGAACATCGTCGTCAGTGAGGTGAGGAGGATGGCTTTTCCTGTGCTTGAAAAGACCGTCCGAATCCTGCCGTTTCCTTCATGTCTCCAGCGATGCATGATGTGCACGCCGTCATCGATGCCGATACCGATGATCAAAGGAACACCCATGACGGTCATCATAGAAAGAGGAATGCCGGTCAGGTTCATCAGACCGACCATCCAGAAAACACCTAACGCCAGAGGAATCATGGCGATCAGCGCGTACAAAGGTTTCCGAAAATCGATCCAGAGAAGAACAAAAACCACTGCCAGTGTCAACAGGGCGGCGTTGCGTCCATCACGACCGAAAATCTTGAGAAGAGCAACAAATAAAGGGGCCATCCCGGTTGCTTTTTCACTGACTCTTTCCACATCACGCGCAAACCTGTTCAAAAATTCACCATCATAGATACTTCCTGCCGGATAGACAGTGATCAGGAATAGGTTCCTGTTCGTGTTGCTGTAACGATCCAGAATCGACTCCGGGAGCTCTTCAAGTTTGATGGGCTCTGTGGAACTCATCCTGATGACAGAATCTTTGAAGTACGGCGCGAAACTCCGCTGAAACCCGGACATTCCCCTGGCCGCCGCAGAGATGTCCGCGTTCAACGACTGCAGCAGCTCCTGGATAAGGTTTCCGGAACCCGGATTATCAGGATCTCCCACGATTTCTTTGCACTTGTTGTCCACTTTATCCTGACCACCGAGAAAGGCCATGTCCTGCATCTCCATGATGTTCATCTCCAACCGCTCAAGCTCTTCAATGAACGTACTCATCTCTATTGAGAGAACACCGGTTTTGACCGGCGTAGACTGGATGCTTTCTTTGACCTCGTTAATATGAGGGACTCTCTGCTGCTGCTGCTCTTCAGAAGGGACAAAGACTGAAATATCATCGGTGACAGCGACTGAACCTAAATCACGGTATTTTTTAGACAACTCGTAGGATTCATCGACACTATCTGTCAGCACCAGAGCATAATCCATGCTTAAATCGAACTTCTCCATGATGTCATCCAAGAGAAGAATGGAAGGAACTTGGGGCTCCATATTCCTGTAATCATAATCCCATTTGATGCTGACTGCCTGCCAGATCAGGAATGCGCTCAGTGCAACCGAGATCAGTATGGTGAAAGCATACTTTCTGCTAAGCCATTCTCCGGCACGACCCAAAAACCGGAAGGATATATCCCGATGGACAACTGGTTGGGCAACCTTTTTCTTCTTCAGTCGCCATTCCCTGAAGCGTTCTCTCCAGACAAGCATGAAGGGCAAACAGAGCAGAGTCGCCAGAAGAATCGCCACCAGCCCTGTACCCATAACCAGGCCCATTTCTTTCATACCGCGGGAAGAACTGATGACCAGAGCGTAAAAGGCACAGGCTGTAGTAAAAGCCCCCGTGACGATCCCTTTGCCGCTTTTCAAGAATGTCTTCTCCATGGCTGTGGCAATGGGATCTCCGGCTTCTCGACTTTCTGTAAAAACAGAAAAAATATGGATTGAAAAATCGACACCCAGGCCAAGGATGATCACGGCCATTGTGGATGTCAGCATGTTGAGCTGACCGACAACGATTGCCGCGCTTCCAAGAGCCCAGATCACTCCCACCATCAGGTTGACCAAAGCAAAAATCGGAGCCACCCACATCCTGAATGAAAACATCAGGAGGAGCAGAATAGCCACTAAGGCGATCAAAGTCGTGAATCCAAGGGTTTGCTCAGTATAGATCTGTTCATCGTGTTCTTTGGGTATAGTCCCGCACAATCCCGCTTTGACATCCGGATATTCTTTTAACAGTTCATCCACCACAGCCTGAGTCAGCACTGTGCTGGACATAATAAAATTCCTTTCCATTATGGTGAAATCGGGAATAGCGGTCAGGATCAAAGCAGTTTTATCATAAGAGAGTAGATATGGCTCGCCGAATAGAAGCTTGTCGACAGCGATCCGGATTTCCTCTTCCGGGATTTCCTCTTCGGTTGCGGCTCTTTCCAGGACAAGAATCAGATTCTGGATGCCTTCCAGGAACGCCCAGGCGCCGTCTTCTTTCTCTCGCGTAGAGATCGACTCTTCCTGGCCGACATATTCCTTTTCCATTGAATCGTTGTAATTTTCCAGCAGGCCGATCAAGTTGGGATCCATATAGACATCTTTCAGGTTTTTCAAATCCTCTTCTTTGACCAGCATCAGCATGTGCTCTTTGAGAAAATCAACATTCACCTTGTAATCCACACGTTGAAACAGTTTGAAATTCATCTGGGATTTAAGCTCCTGGATCTCGGTCCGAAGCTCCTCGATTTTCGATTCCCTGCCTCCCTTGGCCTCTAACTTTTCAATCTTCGCCTCAAGCTTATCGATTCCCTCCTGAAGTTCCTCATCCCGGCTTGAATCTCTCAATTCCAAAATCTTCGGGGCAAGGGCGTCGGCAAACTCTTTAATGTGATGTTCCTCTCCTTCGACATAGACAATTAGATTCGTCGCTGTGGCAAATTCATCGATGATCCTGTTGAACTGGATGACTTTAGGATCACGCCCGGGAAGCAGGTCCGAGGTTCGCGTGGTGACAGTGAGCTGACTGGCAAATCCACTAAAGATTACGGTGATGACAAGCACGACCAACATCATTCGCCACGGGTGAGCGGCGTGCCAATGGGCTAGCTTCTTCAGGATTTTTTCCCTCATTGTCCTTCTCCTTTTCCTCGATCAACTAAAAATAGACACGAATTCTCACCAACCCCCCGTTTCCCATTTGTTTAGAAAAAACCTTTCCTTCCGCACCAAAATTAAAATTCAGATAGGCAAAAATCTCCACATTATCCGAGAAGCTGTAATTCAGAGTCGGGACCAAAGCCATACTCTTATCTGAAAGGCTGTAAATCGCCGAGACTCCGACATTCATTAAATCAGTCGCCGGATGCTGGATGAAGACATAGACCTGGTCGCGGGTAATGGACTTCTGTTCCAACGTTAGAGAGCGCATCCAATCATTGAGGTTGTACTGTGTGTGATCTGTTTTCCCCAATGTATTGCGGTAATACTCGATCATCAGGTAGGTTTGAAAATTGAATGTATAATCAGTTCCTATCACGAGCTCATAGAAATCCTCGGAAATTTCCATCCAGTTATAGGCGTATTCGGCCCAGAGCCCTAATCCAAAGAGCTCACCCGCGGTGCTCGCACCGAGCAACTCCCGTTTCTCCGGAAGCTCCGGGAAATACATAGTCTCCGGATCTATCTGGGTGTAATCATGGAAACGCCAGACTTTTTCGATTGCGGTCAGAGCATAGTCAAAATGGAAAATTCGTCCTTTAATCTGCAGTAACTTCGCCGAATTCTGCCAATTCTCCTCTGGAGAAAAGAGTGCGGTCAACGTGTGCGTGGAACCCAGCGGAACATCCAATCTTATGGCATTGTGACCGGGCTGTTCGTATGTCGGGTCGAAGAGCTCTTTGATGTTAAAGACATCTATCGGATTCCAGACATAGCCCGTTCCAAGAGAAATCTGCTGTTTTCCGGCTGTCAGGTCAAAAAGCTTAAAGGAAAGCTTGATGTAAGCGTTATCGAGGAAATGCCTGTTCTCGAAAGGAATCATATAATATGCCTCCATCCCCGGGGGTACCTCCGCCACGACATCATCTGACAAAAAATCCAGGATGTTCCATCTGGTTTTCCCGTGATAGGTGATGTAGTCGAAATTCGCGGCAAAAGTGACCTTACTCGATAAACTGGATTTTAAATCCACCCGCAGCTTGTTGGAATAAAGGAACAGGAATTCATCCTCTATTTGCGCGCCGCTCGCTTGAGTCTCAAAATATCCAAAGATATCCACGCCTTTCTGGGCATAAAGGGATGGCAACATGAAAAGAAGAAAAGCGAGTGAAATGATACCTTTTTTCATTTTTTCAATTCCCTTTCAGTGAACATCTTGTCATCCAACGGTATGTTGAATTTGACTTCCAGAAGCTCCATCTCTGTCTGTGTGTTATCGTTTTTATTGTGCATCACCATCTTCATCGCGGTGGGGATATTGTCGATGACCCGGATATCGCTTTGAGTCAATCTTTTTTCAAGATAACCGGGATCATCCTCATCATAGTAATCAATAACTATCGGGACGAAATTCTCCTTGATGACCCACATGATCATTCGGGAGTATGACAGATCGCTGTCTTGCTTTCTGGTGAGTTCCAGCTTGTAGCAGTCATACCCTTCCATCTTCTCATCTTCAAGTCGAATGGCTGTGAAATCTTCGATAAAAGCATCACCGCTTCCCATATCTTCATAGGAAAAATCACTTCCCTGCATTTTCTGTTTCTTGGCGTGAGTGGCCAGCTTCCGAACGCGCTGTGTCCGCGGAAAGAATACCCAGATATCATCGGCGTTGTTCAACATCAAAATCGCCTGTCCTTTAACGCGTGCGGGTTCCAGATAGCGGACAAGGTTTTTCTCTCCTTTGTCCTTGCTCCACGATTCAGAAATAAAGGTGCGCTTCTGGCCAGATGAAGTCGTAATCGTCATTTTCGACTTCCCATAACTCGTATCGACGTTGAATAGGTCATTGACTTTCTGGATGATCTCTTCGCCCGTCAGCTCCTGGCTGAACAATCCTGGAGCCATGAGCAATATGACTAATCCTGAAATCAGCACTTTTTTCATCCTTTTTCCTCCGTTGACTCATCTTTTTCTTTAATGGACATTTTTACCACACATAGGGCACCAAACGGAAGTGAGTATTCTGTGAATACTCGTCATAACCAGGCAATTCTTTTTTCAATGTCCGGTCTTCCAATCCTGTCCGGATAATGAACGTAACAACTGTCAGCCCTGAAGGGATAAGGGCCCATAACGAGCCGAGCATCACAGGCAGGCCGATTCCTGAGAGAATCCATCCTGCATATGCGGGATGGCGGATATATCGATAGGGACCGTTTGATACAACCTTATGTCCACGCTCAGATTGGATACGGACAGTTGAAGCAAAATAAGGATTCGATACTATGGCCCAGCTTCCAAGAAAAGAGCCAAGGACGACCAACACTACCGCTGCGAACTTAAGGAAGAATGGAATCTCAACTGACCAGCCGAACCGGATGTCCAGTCCGGACACAAGCAGCGTCACAATCGATAAAAGGCCGAAAATTCCGGCAAGATAAAAATCCCATTTTTTTGTGTCGGCTTTGATTTGTGAACGTTCTTCGATCAATTCCGGACTTCTTCGAATAATTAGTATCATGTTAACGCATACGCCCACAACAAATAGGCCAAGATAGGCCCAGGCCATCCACCAATCCAGTCGGCCGGATGATATGAATAAAACGGCAGCAATGATGACAATCTGGAAAATAATCTGGAGCATTCTTTTTAAAATCTTCTCAGTCATCTCTTTTTCTCTTGACCTGGTTCACACCGTTCCACTGAGAGGAGAACCAGATTCAGGTCACGTACTCGGGCGAGCAATCCGTGTAAAGCCGCCTGATCAGCCACCAATCCTTTGAGGACTGTCACTTCTCCCTCATCGTTCATCTCCATTCCCTCGAACCAATCTGCCCATTTTTTATCCAGACATCCCTCCACTTTGATCGTGTAAACCATTGGAGGATTGTGTGCGGTTCGTTTTTTCATTTCCCGGTCCTGTTGTTCTGCTTGGAAACCTTCACAAAGACTAAAACCGAGGCTAAACTCTTTCCTTTCCTCGAGGATAGATAAACGCCGTTAAGCTTTGATTTCTGACTGAATTCATTCTTTACTTTTTTATTCATGATGTCCTCTTTCATTCAGTATCTCATGCCTAACTTTCATATAGAATATACGGAACATCAACGGATGCTGTCATCACACGAAGATGTGATTTTAAGGTGTGAAATGGGGACGTTCCCCAAAGTACCATCTTATTCTTCCTATTAATCTCAAATTTGAAAAGACTGATTCCTTGGCCCTGTTGTTCTTTTTTTTATAATTCTAAGGTGGTTCCTTGGGGAACGTCCCCATTTGTTAAATCAGTTTTAATTCTTTGGCGCGAGCCGCGGCCTGCGTCCGGCTGTGGACGTTGAGTTTGCTGTTAATGTTTTTCGTGTGGGTTCTGACAGTGTTTAAAGAAATGAAGAGTTTTCGGGCAATTTCCTGGTTCGAAAGGCCACCCGCGATGAGTGTTAAAACCTCCAGTTCCCGTTCGCTCAAAGGTTCAGCCAGACCAGCCGCTTCTTTGGGCGGCACAGAAGCCTTAAATGCCAATAATAGTTTTTTGATGTAGTTTTGGGGAAACTCAGCCTTCTTTCCCACACGACCGGCCTTCTCTTCCTCAAGAACTATTTCCAGTAATTCAGCCACCTGAGAACCCTCTTTTATAAAACTACGGATAAAACTTCCAGGTTCAGCAAGGTATAAAGCCTGGCGCAGCTCATCCAAGGCTGTTCTTTTGTCATCTCTTTGATGGGCAATTAATGTTTTGAGCAGCCTCATCTGGACCAAAGAATAAACCCTGGTTCCGGACTCTGCATTCCTGATCAGCCGGGTCAGAAACTGCTCCGCTTCTTCCAGTCGATCCTGATCCATCATAAAGCGAACCAAAGCGAGATGCTCGTATTCACGCCGGTACGTCAGATCATCATCGACGTCCAATCCGCGTTTTTTCACCCATTGGGAGACCGCATCCCTGTCTCCGCTGGCCAGCCAAACCTCCGCCTTCAAGGCAGTCGCCCAGTGAATAAGCCAGGGAGGTATTTGAAACTCGCTGGCCGCTTTCTCAATCTCCTGGACAACTCTCAGAACGCGTTTGAAATCCCCTGTCAAAAATAAGGCTCTAGCCAGTTGAATACGGTTGCTCGCTAAAAGGACTGTATCGCACCCTAAAGCCGCCAGCTTAATTCCCTTTTCTATTAAACGGATGCCTTCGTCAAGTTTGTTCCACTCACAAAGGACACCTCCCCATGACCCGAGGATCGAACCAGCCATACTCGTTTGGGCCATTCCATTTGCCTCAGCAAATTCCAGCAAATATTGATATGTTTCTTCGGCCTGTTTGAGCCGACCTTGGAGAGCATCAATCCCGGCCAAGCATGAGCTGGCATAAAGGTAAAAATATGAATTGCCAGACATCTCGCTAACTCTTTTTGCTTCAGAAAACGCATACCGGGCTGACATGAGATCGCCGTCTCCGCTCCAGCCGTGCACAAAACCTAAGGCGAGCGCAGTCACAGCCCGCCAAGTCAAATCCTTTTCATGGAGAGATTCCATGGCTTGACGCGCATACTGCATGAGTCGGAGCATATCTCCTTTATAGGCGGCGACAAAAGAAAGGATGACAGCTATTCTTCCCTTTAACTCATCTCTGCCCAGCTTGAACGGAGGCCCTGAGACAGAAGAAGAAGTGACGGCTATTTTATCTCCCGCAGATCCAAGCAGATTCTCCGCCATCCGGAGTTTCCTCTCGGCCGCCTCTTGATGGCCACTCACATTTAGAGCTCGAGCGTAGAGAATGCAGAGCTGGATGTTGGAATCTATCAGTTCATCAGGCAAAGCCTCGAACCATTTCAAAAGCTTGGTTTGCTGGCCTCGATCCCAAATATCCTCGGCGATTTCCTCTATCAAGCTTACGGCCCATTCGGTATCCCCAGCCGCTATCGCATGGTTGATTGCCTGGTCTTTCATCCCGCTTCTAACACACCACTCGCCTGCCCGCCTCCGAAGTTCAGGGAGGAGATCACCGTGTGTCTGCCGCAATCGATGTTCGAGCAAATCCGCAAACAGATGATGATACCGAAACCATTGTCGTTCGTCATCCAGAGGGAATAGGAACAGATCTGCTTTTTCGAGGTCATTCAATATCTGCTGGCTGTTTTTTTGTCCGGTCACAGCATCACACAAAGGCCCTGATAGACGGTCAAGGATGGAAGTTTGTATCAAAAAACTCTGGATATGTTCTGGCTGACGGCTCAGAACTTCTTCCATTAAATAATCAAAGATGTACCGGTTATCTCCCTTGAAGTCTTTGATAAAGCCAGCCAGGTCTTCTCTCCCCTGCATGGAAAGAGCAGCCAGATGCAATCCGGCAATCCAGCCTTCTGTCCGGGACTCCAGCATGACTATCTCTCCATGCGAAAGTCCCAGGCTTAGCTTTTTATTGAAGAAAACAGAAGTTTCATCTGTATTAAAACAGAGATCCCCCACTCTTAGCTCGACAACCTGATTCAGGCTGCGAAGGCGGCCCAGAGGCAGAGGGGGGTCAGAGCGAGCAATAATAACCAGGTGCATATTTTGCGGGAGATGCTCGAGCAAGAATTGGATGGCTTTGTGAACTGTGGGAGTAGTGACCAGATGATAATCATCGAGAACCATTATGAAATCTTTTTTGATGGAGGCGATATCGTTAATCAACGCTGCCAATACTGTCTCAACAGGTGGGGGCTGCGGTGTCTCAAGCATTGTCAGGACGACTCGGCCGACATCTTTCTTGATCTGTTGAAGTGAAGCGGTCATGTAAATCAGGAAATGAACAATGTCATTATCCCCGGCATCAAGAGAAACCCACGCGGCCGGCATTTTCGCCTGGTTTATCCAATCACTCAGGAGTGTTGTCTTCCCAAAGCCAGCCGGAGCTGAAATAAGGGCACACTTGCGTTCTTTCACTCCGTCGAGTTTTTCGAGAAGGCGGGGGCGGGAAACCACATAGGGCCGGAGACGCGGAATGTAGAGCTTTGTGGATAAAACAGGATATTGTTTTTTTCCTCCGCCGTCTGGAGTATGCATAGATTTTTTTTTCGGCAAGTTGTTCTCTACCTTAACTTATATTTATGTGCAGACCGATCTCCTGAGATTAATGTTTGTACTTTTTTCTCTTTCCTTTGCCAAGGATGCCACCGCTTAAGAAAAGTCCGGCTCCGATCACAAAACCGAAATTATACCAGAATCCAGTGTTATGCACCTCATAAAAACGCACGTTCTTGGTGAAGATAGAGATGATAAAAGTGATCGGCGCAATGAGACCATGCCATAATCCTTTCCAGAATCCGGCGACTTTTCCCTCCTTGTTCGGAGTCTTTTCAAGATCGTTGGGTCCGGCCACACAACTGGAAAAGACAAACATTAAAACAACAAGAAGAACAAATACACTCATGCTTTTCATCTTATCCTCCTCGTGATTTATACATTCTTAACGAAGTCAGAACAAAACCTTATTAAAACTATTAAAATACTTTTTATATAGTAAAAATAGAGTAATAGCAAATAGCATAGACCTATTCATACTTCCTATTCTGGATTATTCGGAAAAAACAGGAAATACCAAGGAAAGGGCTGATTTCTTCAGCTTCAGAGTTCGATAGGAATTTGAAGAGATGAGAAGGAAGCCAGGGTTTTTAGGCCCCGGCTTCCTTTGTGATTCTGATCATTCTTTTGAGCCTTTGCTCCCAGGCTCAGGTTCTTGAGATTGGCTCTTCATCTGTGTTTTTTTAATTACGGCTAATGAATTTCGGCAATCTTCCCCTTTATTTATTCTTCAATTGCTCTCGTAGTTCTTCAATCTTCTTCTTGATCGTCTTTTTCTTCTCGGGATCATTTGACTGCTGATACAACTCCTCCAACTCCTTGATTTTCACTTTAATTTGCTTTGTCTTTTCCATTTTCGTCATCTCTTCTATTTCTGCGATCTTCTTCTCGAGCTGCTTTTTCTCCTTCGGGTCTTTAGTTTGTTCCAGCTTCTTTTTCAAATCGTAGAGTTCTACTTCATCTCTCTTCACTTTTATCGCTACAAATTTCTTTTCCTCGTCCGTTGCCTTTTTCTTCTCGAGCTCTTTAATCTTCTTCTCGATTATCTTTTTCTTTTCAGGGTCATCTGTTTTTACATACAGATCTTTCAGTTTCTTAACCTCAGCATCATAGGCATCTTTCTCGACATCAACACCAACATCGACATCAACACCAACATCATATTTAACCGGAGAGACATCAATCTTAACGTATTCCGCATCTCCTGCGTCCATCTTTTGCTCAAGTTCTGCTATCTTCATCTTGATTTGCTTTTTCTTCTCAGGATCATCAGTTTGCGTGTACTGCTCTTTCAATTCCTCTATTTTGGCCACATCAACATTTTTGACCTTCTTAATCTGAACATTGTGCTTTTCACTCAGCATATTTCTCATAATATCTCTCTTCTCCAGCAGCACGACTAATTCCTCCTTTATCTTCCTTCTTTCTTCAGCGTTTTTGGTCTGTTGGTACTGCTTTTCCAACTCCTTGATGGTCACTTCAATCTGCTTATACTTATCCAACATTTTCTTTGCTTCGTCTGACAGCTTTTGATCTGCCTTTATAGCCCAGGCTTGCGAACTCTCCTCGGCCGGTACGGCACTCTCAGTGTTCTCCATGTTAGCCGGCCCAGGCTCTCTGACTGTTTTTGAGTCAGCAAAGACGAGAATCAAGAAACAGAGCATGGGAAGGATCAACAGGAACTTCAATTTAGCCAATCCTTTTGATTTAGATTTTGTCATCATGGTTATTCTCCTTTTGATTTGCGATTGATTGAAATTGTTGGCGAATTCAAACAATTTCACGCCCACATGCTGCTCGAAGATGAGCAGTTGATACTTCGCTGCACTACAGCCCTGCGCAATGACTGCATAATCAGCCAAGTACTCATGTGTCTCTTTCAGCGATTTTTTGTATGGCCATACAAAAGGATTAAACCATTGAAAAATTGTGAGCCATTCCAGAATCAATAAATCGATGGAGTGGTATTGTTTTATATGAATCATTTCATGGGCGACGATTCTTTGAAAATCATCATCAGAAATGTTGGATTTATTGATAAAAACAAAATTGAAGAAAGAAAAAGGTGAGCATTCTTTATCGATAAAAACGACTTTCAATCCGTTATATTTTTGAACTCCATTTTTCCTGATAAGTAAGAACACCTTGAGAAGCTGGAAGACAAAGCGGATAAGAAAGAACATCACACCCCAGAAATAAATCAGCAACAGAACATCAAAGATTCCCAGGGATTGAGCCGGCAGACTACTCCCCTCGCTGAAGACAACGGGACTTCCCGACAACGGGCGCGACCCAATAAAAGACTTTATATTGATAAAAGCAGGAGATGTTATATGGATAAAAGGGATAATTAAAGAAAAGGCAGCAGATGATATCAAGTAAAGCCGATTAATGACAAAAAAGGTCTCCTTTTTCAAGAAAATCCAGTAAACCAAATAAAAGAGTGCCAGACTAATGCCCGATTCTAAGAGGTATAGAGCGAAATCATTCATTTTTTTCCTCTTTTTGCTTTTGGATTTCCTTATGAATCATCCTCATGGTGTCTTCTAATTCGGAAATACTCATATCCTTTTCTTTGGCAAAAAACGACACCATTTCCTTAAAGGAGTCACTGAAGTAGTTTTCAACGAACCGTTTGAGAAATTTTCGTGTGTACTCCTCTTTGGATAAGAGCGGGTAATACTCATGCGTCTTCCCATAGGCTTTATGGGAGACAAAACCCTTCTTCTCCAAAATCCTGACAATCGTCGATACAGTATTATACGCTGGTTTGGGCTTGGGCAACCGTTCAAGGATATCTTTGACAAAGCCTTTTTCCAGCTTCCATAATATCTGCATAATTTGTTCTTCGGCCTTTGTGAGTTCTTTCATGGTATATGTATTATAAAACTAAATCTTTAGTTTTGCAACTATTTTTTTAGTTTTTTTTAAAATTATTTTGCCGTCCTCAAAAACTCTCCGCTCCCTTCCCATAAATACAGGTTGGAGAGATCAAGCTTCAAAGAGAATGGAAGAAAGAATCAACCCGGCTCACAGCTCTCCATGAAATCTGTTTTTTGCCTTTATCATTAAAAATCTTGCAATATATCCGCTATCCTGATAATTAGAGTGAGCGTCTAATGAAGCGAAAATTCCAGTGCTTCTGCGAACAAGCCCAGAACACACTTTCAATCAGAGTCATACTCACTGTCAACAAATCAAAAATGCATCCTCCAAAATCAAGAAAGGAAGATCATAGCATTGATGAAGTCAGTCACATTCGGCTCTTTCTTATGAGGCTGGCCGGTGATGAAGTTAATAAAGCCCTTTTTTAGAAAACGCCATGTCGATCATTGGATTATTCTGAGAAAGCAGATATCAAGAAATGGATGAACCTTCCAGAGGATCAATCGTATAAGTCAATGAAGAACTATCCTAAATTATTCAAAAAATATGTCAACAGAGAGTGAAATTATGAGCATCACAGAAAGTTTGGTTCTTGATTTCGAGAATAACCTTCCTAACGAACTCATTTCCTCCAAAATAATGTACAGTGCCGGCAAATTTTATGAATAATCCGGGAAACAATGTTTTCATAAAAAAAGAGGAGGCATGATGTCCGATACTATCATGGAAAGAAGAGATTTTCTGAAAACACTCTTGGGAGGTTTATCCTTGGCCGCTCTCAATTGGGAGGCCTTCCCGAAGGGCACGCAGGAGAGCAAAGGAACAAATGAGTTTGATGCTGTGATCATCGGCGCCGGGCTCGGCGGATTGAGTTGTGCCGCAGCCTTTGCCAGGCAGGGATTCAAGGCTTTGGTTCTCGAGCATCACAACAAACCCGGAGGATACGCCACAACCTTCAAACGGAAGGGATTTCTCTTCGATGTCTCCTTGCATTCCACGACAGTCGGAGAACGGAATGGAGTCCATAACCTTATACCGGGCTTCCCTGAGATCAAGGATGTCGAGTTCGTCCCTCATCCTGTTCTCTACCGGCTTATCTTACCCGACCATGACATTCGCGTTCCTCATAAAAACCTTCCTGAATACATGAAAACTCTAATCGGCTTTTTTCCTGAAGAAAAAGAGGGTATCCAGGGAATCTTCGATGACATGAAAGGACTGACCAAAGATATCGATAAAATTTCCAAAGCCCAAGGGCAGATCAACATGCTGACCTTTCGTCAAGACTATCCGTATCTGTCACAAAGCATTAATCAAACATGGGGGCAGATGCTGGATGTTCGGGTGAAAGACGCCAAACTCAAAGCCATCATTTCTAGCCTCTGGGGCTATTATGGATTGCCTCCCTCAAAGCTGGCTAGCATCTACTACGCCATGCCCACGATAAACTATCTTCAAGAAGGGGGATATTATCCTCTAGGAAAATCCCAAAAGATCAGCAACGCCCTGACGAAATTCATCACAGACCGGGGCGGCAAGGTCATGCTCAGAAATCGAGTTGATAAAATTCTGGTCAAGGACCATTCCGCCTACGGAGTGAAAACCGCTGATGGGAAGGAATACAGTGGAAAGGTAGTGGTCTCGAATGCCAATGCCTATGATACCTTCCACACCATGATGGAAGAAGACGATTTCTTGAAAAGTTATCTGGAGAGGATGGAAACATTTTCAGTCAGTCTTTCCTGTTTCCAGGTTTTCCTGGGATTGAAAAGAGACCTTGTGGGTAAAATCGGGATCAAAGATACTGAAATCTTTTACGAGAATGACTACGACATCGAATCCAGATATAGAATCTTGTTAGACGCGGATATGGAAAATCAGGGTTTTGGACTCACCCTGTACGACAACCTGTACAAAGGTTATTCTCCCGAGGGGAAAAATACACTGAGCATCCTCAACCTCCAGGGTTACAGTCACTGGGAAAAATTCGAATCCGATTACTTTCAAGGAAAGAAAAAAGCTTACCGCAAAGAAAAAGAGAGGATGGCAGATATCTTGATCGATAAGGTCGAAGAAACTCTTCTTCCGGGCCTCAAAAAAGCCATCGAGGTCAAAGAGATCGGAACTCCCCTGACAAACGTGCGCTACACGAAAAATTATCGCGGCGCGATCTATGGTTGGGATCAAACCCTGGACAACTCCATTCCCAGACGTCTCGCGCATAATACACCGATCAAGAACCTGTATCTTTCCGGTGCATGGACTCAACCCGGCGGCGGTTACGGCGCTGTCATCCCCAGCGGCCTGGAATGTTTTGCTCAGATTATGCAAGAATGGAAGAAAAAATGAATCCTGCTGAATGATATGAATGAAGTTGATTCAAGGAGGTCCTAGTAATATGAGAAAAAAGAATAAAAATTCTTATGTTCTAATTTTATCGATTGTCTTGTGCGGATTATTCTGTTTTCCTCAACAGGGAAACGGTCAGGATAAAGTCAGTAAAATCGATAAATTTATTCAAGTCTTTCATGACTACGGCCGTTTTAATGGGACAGTCCTGGTTGCCGAAGGAGGCACAGTCATCTACAAAAAAGGATTCGGCCCGGCGAATATAGAATGGAATATTCCGAACAAGCCAGACACTAAATTCAGGATAGGCTCTATTACCAAACAGTTTACCTCCATGCTGATTCTGCAACTTGTTGAACAGGGACAGATAGAGCTAGACGGAAAGTTATCCGACTACTTACCCTATTACCGAAAAGACACAGGAGAAAAAGTCACCATTCATCATTTGTTGACGCATACCTCTGGAATACCGAGCTACACCAGCATGCCGAATTTCTTCGAAGAAGTGAGCCGTGATCCTTATGCTGTTGATGAATTCGTCAAACAATACTGCAGCGGAGATTTGGAATTCGAACCAGGCTCGAAATTTGTCTATAACAATTCCGGTTATTTTCTTCTAGGGGCTGTCATCGAAAAAATCACCGGGAAAAAATACGAAGAAGTGCTGAAGGAAAGGATTCTTGACCCACTCGACATGAAAAACACGGGATACGATCACCACAACACCATCATTCCCGGAAGAGCTGCAGGATATTCAACAACTTTTGACGGATATGAAAATGCCTCCTATCTTGATATGTCACTGCCCTACTCCGCGGGTTCTCTGTATTCTTCAGTCGAAGACCTCTACTTGTGGGACCAAGCTCTGTACACAGAAAAATTACTCTCTAAAAAAATGAAAAACCTTTTGTTTAAACCGCATGTTTCCGCAATGGGCGGGAGCTACGGTTATGGATGGAGTATCAGGGAAATCGGTTTTCCCAAATCCAAAGATAAAGTGATGAGCATTTCTCACGGCGGAGGGATTAATGGGTTTAATACTCTTATAGAACGGCTGGTCGACCACAAACATCTCATTGTCCTCTTCAACAACACAGGTGGAGCTCCACTGGCAGAAATGAGCACCGGAATAAGAAATATTCTGTATGGTCATCCGTATAATCTGCCAAAAAAGTCAATCGCAGAAGTAATCTACAAAAATATAGTTGAAAAAGGGATGGAAACAGCCATTAAGCAGTATGAGGAGTTCAAGAAAAATCATCCAAAAGAGTACAATTTTGCAGCCAGTGAACTGAACAGGATGGGATACTATCTGCTTCAGACAAAAAGAATTAAAGAAGCCATAGAGATTTTTAAATTAAACGTGAAAGTCTATCCCAAGTATTCCAATGGCTATGATAGCCTCGCAGAAGCCTACATGCTCAACGGAGATAAAGAGCTCGCCATCAAGAACTACGCTAAATCACTGGAGCTGAATCCCAAGAATACCAACGCCATTGATATGTTGAATAAAATTAAAAAAGAAAAATAGAACCGAAGAGAAATTTTTCTCTACTCCAGCCGTTATCTATTCGGCCACAGTAATTCCTGAAAGGGAGGATAATCACGGAGAGGTTCTAAATCCATATCCCGATGAAGATAAACACCAAAAGGCCGACCCTGAGCAAAGGCTTGCTGAAGCAGCTCCACAGCTTGCTCTTGTTCCCCAAGAAGAGATGCGATGCAGGCCCGTGAATACGTATGGATTCCAAAAAGGTAAGCCTGGTCTATACTTGCTATTTCTTCTGAGAGCTGCAGCGCCTCCTTCTTGTTTCCCAAGCGTGCGGCCAGTCTTCCCAGGAATCCTTTGTATTGGAGATGATCAGGATATCCCTCACTCAGTTCCTTGAAAAGCTTCTGAGCGTTTTCCCATTGCTCGGCAACGTAGAACGCAGACGCAAGGCTGGAGTTGTGTTTCTCGTCAGGCGCTTCCGCAGGAATCTGACTTTGATACCAGGAAACAGCGCGGTTCGCAATTTCCTTGGATTCATTCAAATAGCCATGGGCACGGAGTTCCTGAGCAGCAACAAGCATAATAATCCCAGGAGTTTCGGACGGCTGTTTCAGAGCCAAGCTTTTATCAATCACCCCGAGGACTTCCTGTATCCTTCCCAGGGCCGCAAGAGCACGAACTCTGCCCAATTGAAGATCGATATTATCCGGAAAATTTTCCTGTCCCTTGCTGACTTCTTCCAACTCTTTTAAATACTTCCCAAGCATGTGGTACGCTTCGGCAATGACTCTAAAGCGCCAAGCTCCGATTTCGGTGCTGTTCACAAATTCAGGAATTTCTATTTTCATGAATGTATCGACTGTTTCCTGAGGTCGATTGAGCCTGAGTGTTTCTAAGCCAATAAGATAATTAAGAACATAATCTTCCGGAGCCAGAGTTTCTGCTTGACGGAAAAAATTTAAACCTTCTTCGTAATTCCCCTGAAGCCCTGCAACAAAGGCATCCAGCAGGAAACGCTCAAAAAGGTTCAATCTTTCTCGTCTTTCATTGGCCAGATTCACCATGGATTCCGCTTTAGCGAATTGTTCCTGGTAGTTGTAGATAATAGACATGCGGATACAGGGAGCCGGAAATTCTGGGTCTAGCTCGACTGCTTTCTCAAAATGGGTCAATGCCTGCGAATAGTCGTGGTCAAAGGCATCCATACCGGTCAAATACTCTTGATAGGCCTCAAAAAGAGGCGGTTCCAAAAACCGGCGGGTGCGGCTGGGAATCTGACTGAAGTAAATGGAGAGCGTTCCCATGATTCTCTGGCGAAGTGTCTCGATAACCTCCATCGGCGATTCTCCCGGACCACTGACAGGCTCAAGCGTATGGATGGATTTCCCCCTATTTGCATCTATAATATTGGCTTCAAACCGGAGTATTCCCTCAGTTAAAATATAGCTGCCGGAGATGACTGTTCCCGCTTCTGTGTGCTTGGCCAAATCGCGAAGCTGATCCATTTTCTGAATCCCCCCTGTTTCCACACCCATTGTTCGCAAAGACTCAAGGACTTCGCTAACAGGAACAGCTTCCCCTTCACCTATCTGTGACAGGCTCTGGGTGATCCAATCCGCCGCCACACGGCCGTAGGAGTCAAAAGAGCCATCACCCGTCTGGTTTTCGAAAATAGCCACGATGAACCGCCCGGGATCAACATCCAGTCCCTTATTGCCAAAAGGCATAAAAAGAATGACGAGTAAAGCCAGCAAGAGCAAGAGGGGAACTAAAAACCTCCACCAGGTGAACGTCAAGGTTATCTGTTTCGTTGTGGTCGGTTTTTTCTTGGGCAGAACGAGCTCACTGGTTGGGAGCTCTCCTTCTATACTTTCCAGAGCCGCATTCAGCTCTCCTACGTTTTGATACCTTTTTGCCTTGTCCTTCTCCATGCATTTCAAAACCAAACGGCTGAGTTCCTCGGTGATCTGGTCATTATAGACCCTTGGGTCTTTGGGCTTCTCTGTCTTATGCATGAAAGCCACACTAATCGGACTTTTCCCCTTGAACGGAACTCGACCAGTGAGCATTTCATAAAGGATCGCTCCCAACGAATAAATATCTGTTCGTTGGTCCACCTCTTTTCCTTCCACCTGTTCTGGAGCCATATATTCCGGAGTCCCGATTATCATCCCGTCTGCTGTCAAACCTTCACCTTTCATCGTCCGGGCTATCCCAAAATCCATGATGCGCGCATTTCCTTGGCTGTCTATCATGACATTTTGGGGTTTTAAATCCCTATGGATAACGCCTGTTTTATGAGCTTCAGCCAGTCCCTTGCATAACTGCTTGGCAATGGAGACAGCTCTCCCTGGATTCAAGGGTCCCATTCTTGTTATCGAATTCTTTAAATCCTCCCCAGGCACGAATTCCATAGTGATGTAGTGAGTTCCCTGCTCTTCACCAAGGTCATACATGCGGCAGATGTTCCTGTGAGAGACTTTTCTGGCGAGTTTTAATTCATTGCTGAATCTCTCAACACTCTTTTCATCCGATGGAGTTTCCATATTGATTAGCTTTAAGGCAATCTTCTCGTTGATCTTTTTATCGAGAACTTTATAAATACTGCCCATTCCGCCTTTTCCCAACTCTTCTATCACCTGGTACCGTCCGGCGAAGGTGCTTCCCGTTTCCAGCTCTTTAGAACCTGCTTGGGTGGCTTTTACTGTTTTTGTCTGAGAGACGTAGGGCTTTTTTTTCGAGGTCTTCTTGGGAGCTTTTCTGGGAGTCTTCTTGGAGGATAATCGAGTTCCGCATTTACTGCAGAAAAGGCTCTTTGTGGAGTTTTGAAAACCACACTTAGGACATTTCATAAGTTTTTATCCCTGGCGAATTAGGAAATAAATTCTGGATATTTTATTTTTTAGCAGAAAAAGAATAGGGGTATCGAATTAAAAAGTAAATAGCCTTATAAGGTGATTCCTGGGGTGATTTTTCTCTCACCTTTTTTAGTGAATTGACATCAATCTGGAACAAAACCGGGAATTCCACAGACTTTTGTATCTTCTAGATTCATCTTTTAAAACGGTCGGCGTCAAAATCATCAAAGAGGGTGTTGGGCCTCTCTGATAAACGGAAATGAATGTGCAGATATCTTGAGTAGATTAAATGGGTATAGAGTATTTTGATAAAGCCTAAAATACTATGATTCTGCTTACTGATTTAGCTCACGACGATAATGATGCGAGCCAGACGAAACTTATCCGCATTCAGCAGTTGAATTGTCGCCGATTGGCCATCACTAGCGATCGTAATCCGATAATCCATGTTTTCCGCCAATGTCTTGGGCACAATCTCTACTTTCTTGATTTGAGGAACATTGAAATCTCCTGCACTCAGCTCAATTGTATTTTCTTCTCTCAGATCAATCCTGTTCTGAAAATCTCTATAGCTGACTGCACCAAGAGCGGCCTTTCCTGAAGCTTTAAGGCTATCCTTCGTCCCGGCAAAATAATAAACGGAATTCAACCTGGAGTCCAATTCAGCTGTTGCGACTCTGTATTTTTCGAGATTCTGCTCAAGCACGGCATTATTCTTCTGGAGCGCTTCCATTTCTTTCTTGGCCATCATCATTTTATCCTTGAACTCTGCATCCTGCCTCATTCCTTTAATTTCCGCCAGTGTCACATTATTCCTGAGAACAACTTTCGCGGCCTCTTTCTTTGTATCCTCTACCCTCTTCATCTTGCCTGGAGAAGCGATTGCATTTCCCTGAGCAAGAAAACTGGAATACTCACCACCATCACTGACATTCCCCACTTGGAATCCCGCAAGCAGCGAGTCGTAAAGATACGAGTTCTTCAATACTTTATTGGCTTCATCTTCTGATAGTCCCTTAGTTTCGGTCAGATAATTTTTAGCGATCTCGTAGTGATTATCCCCCTCCCGAACTTCCAAAGAAACCGGAACTTTACTCTGAAGGTCTGCATTCTCTCTCTGAAGCTGTTTGATTATATCATTCTTTGAATTCAATTCCCTCTGTAGCTCTTCTATCCTTGCTTGATCAGTAGTCTGTTCACCTGCCGGAGCGGCTTCTCCTGCCTCTTCTTTGCCCTTACACGAAGCCAAAAATAAAACTCCGAAGATTAAAATAAGGGAAAGCCCCAGAACCAATGAATTTTTCATGGGAATTCTAGCTCCTTTCATGATGCCCTCCTTAGTTTAAATAAACATATGGGATGTTGTATATATAACTTTTAAATTTTGTTCCGAGTGTAATGTGAATATCAAAATCCATTGTTTTACAGACCCTGGAATTGAGGTCATTATATCACAATTTCTTCCACACAGGCAATCTAACTTTAATAAAAGGAATTGTTTTCCTTTTTTATAAAAAAAAACGGACTTTGTCAAATATCTTTTTAATAAAAATATTCAGAAAAAGCGCCCACATTAAACATTCTTCACAAATTTTCCCCCTTTCCGGCTGCTAGGGCTGATACTGGTATGAGAGGGATTTTTATCAATTTGAAAGGATTTCAGTCTTCTTCATTACAACAGCGTAATTGCGAAATTTTGCGTGGTGTGGAAGAGGATGAATTCAAGGAACTCAAAAAATGACATTTTTCGAAAATGGTTGCTGCTCGAGAATCCCGCCAGGTGAATCAGGCCTTTTTTACTTATGGAATTTTTTTATGAACTCCTCGACTTCAGGCACGCCTCCTTGATAGATAAGATAGCCGTTATACGGTTCACGCTCAGTGATATCATCTTGAATTGAAGTCAGCATAATCTCCTTGACTTTTTCAAGATCATTCGTCTGACCCAGAGCCCAACCTAATTTTATGTACGCCACTTCGGGCAACATGTTCCCTACGGGTATGATCCCTTTGGCCAGAAGGTCTCTCCCGGTTTCATAGACGTGCATATGAACATAACCCCATAAAGTCTGGACAGTCATGTAAATGGCGACTTGACTTGCCACAGCTCTTTCGATAGCAGGATAAAGCGGTTTATTCACATGTCCGAGCCCAGTGCCCGCAATGACGATTCCTCTGTAGCCGTTATCAACCAGCGAATCTATGATATCTGGATTCATATTGGGATAGTAAAAGACAAGAGACACCTTTTCTTCAAAATAAGGCCGTATTTTGACTTTTTTATCTTTTCTTCTGTGATTGTACGAGTCTTTCAAATGAGTTAGGCTATTTTTAGTGACGCTGGCCAGGGGAATGTCGCCGACAGTCCTGAAGGTCGAACGGTACGAAGAATGCATTTTTCTGACTCTCGTTCCTCTATGAAGAAATCCATATTCATCCGATGTCGGCCCAAACATGCAGACCAGGACTTCCGCAATATCCGAATGTCCGGCTGCATAGGCTGCGTGCATTAAATTCAGGGCTGCATCCGAACTCGGCCTGTCTGAAGATCGCTGAGAACCCACAAGGATAATCGGTATGGGGGGATTTTGAATCATGTAGGTGAGGGCGGCTGCAGTATGATGGAGTGTGTCCGTTCCGTGGCCGATGATGATCCCGTCTATGCCTTTTTCGATTTCTTTTCCGATGGCCACTGCGAGTTTCTTATATTGAACGGGCCCCATGTTTTCACTGAATACGGCAAACAGCTTTTCTGTTGTGATATTGCAGATATCAGCCAGTTCAGGAACAGCTCCGTACAACTCTCCAGGCGAAAAGGCAGGAATAACAGCGCCTGTCCTGTAATCAAGCCTCGAAGCGATTGTCCCCCCTGTCCCCAAGAGCTTTACATTGGGTTTGTCACTCGAATAAGGAAATTCTTTTTCCTTGATTTTATATTTGGCTTTTTTATACCCAAATTCTTTTATCGACTTTATCGTCTCCACGTTGATTCCGACATTATAGCCTGTACTGATTTTGAGGACGATATGCCCCTCATCGTCGTTTTCTGAACGGGGCAGGATTGTCCCTTTGAACAATCCCCGTGTGGTATCAATCTCGACTTGACTCCAGACTCTTACTTTGAATTTTTGCAGTACTGAAAGAGCTTTGCCCTTATAGCCTTGAAAAGTGTCATCAGCCATGATTTTTTTCTCAGAACTTAAGCTTTACCTGTATTTTCCACAAATTTTCTCAATTCAGCCAGAGAAAAGTTTCCCAAGGCTGATTTTCTGAGCTCTCCCATGATCCAGTTTGTTTCCGCAGCTTTGCGGCGTGAAGCGTTAATCTCTTTAAATTTTTTCTTAAGACCAGAAACTTGGCTAAGTATCTCCTTTTTCGGAATGGGAAGAAAACCAATCGCGGTCAACATCGAATCAAAGTCCATTCGTGCGTTCTGGAAGATAACAGGGATCATGATTTTTGCAATAGTGAGTTCGATTTTCCTTTGACTAAGAAACCTGATCAATTCATAAATCTTCTCATAATTAAAATCAGAAGATTGGGCTTGCTTTCCTTCGACATGCTTTAAAGTATGCCCAAACAGGGTTCCGGCAAATTTTGGATCGACTCCAAGCTCTTTGATGAGCCTCTCAATGAGGGGAACGAGATTATTCCTCAGAATATAATTATGGGTGTCTTCCGGAATCTTCCAGTCTCGAAGCTGTTCATACCGCTTATGGATTTCCACAGGAAGATTTTTTTTCAATCGATCAATATAACCGTCTTCCAAGGGGATAGGTTCTGAATCCGTATCCGGGTACATACGGTCAGGCCCGGGCAGGACCCGCTCAAAGATTGTTGTCCCGTCGACCAGTGATTTTCGGCTCTCGTTGGGCACTCTCTCAAAGGCCATCTTGCATCTTTCTTCGATTGTCTCCAGGGCTGTGGGGATATCGTCTTCAGGACCCCAGATGACAAGCTGAGCATCACCCATTCTTGGTTTTATTATTTTTATCATGCTCTCGAGCTGGCCGTCAGGAAGTGTTTTTTCGATTTGTTCGGAATGGAGTAGATTTGGCTTTTCGATGCAGGCAATGACTTTTAACCTGTCACTCAGCTCATTGGCAAACGTTTTTCCCGGTTGAGTAAAATGGGAAAGAATGCCGCTGAAATCCGGGAGGTTCACAGCGACAATCTTGTAGTTGTTTTTTTGGACAAAGACCAAAGGCTCATAAACGAATTCAAATTCATCGGGATTCAGGAATTTATAATGAATTTTCCAATTATCCGGATTTTTCACTTTTTTGTTCAGGATATTTCTTATTTTTAATAAAGCCCATTGACGGAAAACCTCATTATGCGTAATTTGCGGGATCCATTTGTTGTGGGATACACCTTTTATCTCAATGCGTGTGCCTCCCTTACAGCTGACGTTAACGTCCTCTCTTCCGGCACCGATTCCTGTCCGGACTTTGCCGGTGCTCCTGTTCAGAAAACGGATATACTCGGCCCCTTCTCTCACCTCGTCAGGATTTGTAAAATCCGGATAGGTGACTGTTTCAATCAGAGGGATCCCTAACCTGTCGGTCTGATACGTCCTGAGATGCCCCTTATCAGAGACCTCCCGGCATGAGTCTTCTTCGATACTCAGTTGAATTAGACGGACTGTTTTGTTTTGTAGCCGAATCTCCCCCTCAACGCCGAGGATGGCTGTCCTCTGGAATCCTGTCGGAATACTGCCGTCCAGATACTGCTTCCGAGTGATGTGAACCTCACCCACTATATTCAATTTACATAAAAGAGCAATCTCCAGGGCTATGTCAAGAGCTTCCTTGTTAATGGGAAAGGGAGGCGTATCATCGATATCATAAGTGCAGGCGGTCTTATTCTTGATCCTGTAGATTATCGTTTTTCTCGTCTTGAATTCCATCAAGGCCGTGCCATCATATTCACCGAGCTCGCTCAGCGTGGGCCTCATGTGTCTGATTATTTCAGCGTCATAATCATCAAACCTATTATATATTCTAGCCGGGCAATTGCAGAAAAGCTTTTTTTCGGTCTTGAGTTGCTGGTGAATCTCTAATCCTGCTTTGAAACCCACTCTGTCATAATCGGCTTGGGTGGCTTTGTGCAGCGGCACGTATCCAACAGTTTTTTTACTTTTTTCGTAGTTGTTTTTTGGATCAAAATCTCGTTTCATTTTTGAGCAGTCTACTATTTTAGCAAAATAACATCTCTTTGAAAGAATCAAAATGTATCATGTTCAAAAATATTTTTCGAGAAATTGATGAATTAATTTTTTCATGATTGTTCCAACACTTTTTGATTTAGCCTAAGTCGGATTTAGTTTAAGAATGATCCCGGGCACTGATAACGGATAAAGCTCAACCATGAATTGTGCGGATTAGTCTTGCTATTTGTGAGAATCCTAAGAATGCTTCGAAATCAAGAAAGACGAAATAAATCAAAAAGAATAAAAATGGAGTTTATGACTTATAAGATTGTAATTTATTGGAATTGAATAAGTTAGGAAATAAAATCGCTCTGGTTCCTGCTTTTATCCTATTCCCTTTTGGGTGTTGAAACAGAAAAAAATCAAATAGGAATGAGAAAAGAAAAAAAATCAAGGCCAATGATAAAACTCATGGACAAAGTCGGAATTTATGAGAATTATTGGATATTCTGCAGTCGTTTCTTTCCCCCTACTAAATAGACTTCCGATGTATAGAGGATTTTCTTCCCTAAGATTTATTTCGCTTTTTGGGAATCAGGTAATTACTTGTTTAATACAGCTCAAATTTTCTTCTTTTTATTCTCAAGGCTCCCAAACACAAGTGCGCCTGTGTTTCAGGTCTCCTTCGCCGTCGGGATCACTCCCTGCACTTGCTCCCGTTCCTCCGAAGATGAATGCAGTTTTTACATGAGCGTTAAGGTCAATATCGTTTTTACTAATGCTATCAGGATCAGCAGCATCTAAATAATCTATTTCAATTTCCACTTCTCCGTCATCACATCCTGTTCCAGGTTCTTTTGTCCCTAAGTAAGCTTTGATCTCGTCCCATCCTTCTAATCTCTCACCTTCTTCTGTCGCAAGCACCGGATTCTTGTAGAAATACGTCTCTTTTATTTCTTCCGGATCTATCTCGTTTGCGGATTTCCCAAAAGAATCTCTGAAAAATGCGCAAATTTTCCTATTATCCTGGTCAACTTTGTTATCAAGCTTATTCCTTATTTTCTCGATAAGTTTGCCAAAATCGTAATGATGATCTTTCATTCTTTCCTCCTTTCCTTATCAATTTAAAAGCAAATGTATTTTATTACCTCCTTTCAAGAGAAAAAGTCAGAAAATGATGTTGAATTTAATCTGTTGGGTGATTGACTTCTTTCCCCTTTACTAAAGTTGTTTGCCCTTGAACTTATATCAAAGGAAAAATCTGCCTGTCAAGTCTAACTGTAAGCACTCAAGGCAAAGCAGATTCGGACTAAAGTCAACACAGAAGAAATCACGGTCTGAGATCGTTACAATTCACCATATTTCTTCACTTTTTCTTCATACTTCTTCTTTTCCCTTTTTAAAATATCCATGAAGCGAGGATCATCCCTCAGGTTATCATAACAAGGATTACTGATTAAGAAAGGATAGGAATACAAATAGCCACCTGTCTCTTCAAATCCTTTAATGATTCCTATTTCAATATTATCTATCGCCTTATCTTTCATTCCTAAAAGAGAGTAGATGCTTGTTATATCTTCACGAAAAGATGATCTGTCCTCAATAAGTGCGAGAGCCATCTCTTTTTCTCCCTTTGCCGCAAGTATCCAGGCACGGTGATGCTGAACACGAAGATTGTCTGGTTTAGGTTTCTCCGCTTCAGCAATTTCCTTTTCTGCCTCATCATATTTTTTCATCATAATAAGCAGTCTTGCATAATTGAAGTGAAGCTCATAATTATCCGGCTCTATCTCTAATGCTTTCTTTACTTGGTAAATAGCCTCTTCAAATTTCCCTATATACATAAAACAAATAGCGTTGAGTTTATAGGCATCTACAGATAAAGGATCACGCATAATAGCTCTTGAATAGTATTCAATAGCCTTGGAATACAATCCAATGCTCCTGAGAAAAGACCCGACATCATGATTAATAATGGCGTTATCTGGATCTAACTCAAAAGCTCTTTTAAAATAAACATAAGCGTTGTCATTATCAGCTAAATTAAAGTAAACCCACCCGAGTCCGAGATTCGCTTCTGCCAAATTTGGGTCTATATCGTACGCTTTCTTATAATTCTCCTTCATCAAATCAAGGTCATTCTTATCCTTATCCTTTTCATAATAACGAGATTCGTAAGCATTACCTAAACCCCAGTAAGCCAAAGCATAATCCGGGTCGATTTCAATAGCCTTCTCATACATCTCCACTCCAGCATCAAAATCCTCTTTTTTTTCAGTATCAAAATATTTTCTTTCAATGAAGTACTTGCCCTTGACATAACATTCATAAGCTCCAAAATCGGCAGAATCTCTTTTCTTGACAGCTTCGAACCTCTCTTCAATGAGTTGAACCTCTAAATCTCTGGCAATTGTTCTGCAAATGTCATCCTGAACTTCTAAAAAATTCTTTAACTCCTTCTGATGGGCATATGTTTTTATGACGGAGCCATCTTTCACATTGCTTAGCTGGGCATTGACTCGAATTATGTTTCCTTCTTTATGCAGGCTGGGATCAAGGATTGTCTCCACAGCCAACTCCGTGCCAATTTCTTTTAAACTTTTTTCTGTATTTTTATAGCGGCTCATTGTGTGGTAAGGGACAACTCTCAATTCTTTAATACTGGATAGTCTTGTAATGACAGCTTCAGTCATTGCATCACAAAAATATTCCTGGTCTCTTTCGAGGCTCAAATCTCTAAAAGGAAGCACCGCAATAGAGTTTTTCCATTGAAATTCACTGATGATTTCAGTTCCTGGCTCTCCTTTCTGTAGAGATTGGCCTAAGAATAAATATCCTAAGACCACGATTATAACTGCAGATAGAAGAGTACCAGCTATCCAAAAACTCCGCTTCCGCCTTCTTGGAATTTCTATTCTTGTTTTCTTCTTGGGGATAAATCTCTCTTCCGTTGAAATCTCTTTCTCTATCCTGTCAAGGTCTGATGCCAACTCTTCTGCTCGTTGATACCTCCTATCTTTGTCTTTCTCTAAGCATTTCAATATTACGCTGCTAAATTCTTCAGAAATCTGAGTATTGAATTCTCTGGGGTCCGGAGGAATCTCTGTTTTGTGTTTCAAGGCAATACTTAAAGAAGTATCTCCCTCGAAAGGAATCTTCCCGGCGACCATCTCAAAAAGGATGATTCCGAGGGAATAGAGATCAGAACGCGTGTCTGGCTCTTCTCCTTTTACCTGCTCAGGAGACATGTAGTCAGGCGTCCCGACCATTATTCCATCATCAGTTATCCCTCGTGTCTTAAGGGAACGGGCTATTCCAAAATCCATGATCTTGGCATTCCCCTCTTTATCGATCATGACGTTCCGGGACTTTAAATCCCTGTGTACAACTCCCAAATGATGGGCCTCAGCCAATCCCTCACATATCTGTTTGGAAATAGAAACTGCTCTACCCACACTCATCTGCCCCGTCATTTTAATCATACTCTTTAAATCTTCTCCGGAAACGTATTCCATGGTGATGTATGGAGTGCCTCCTTCTTCATTGAGGTCATACATCCGGCAGACATTCTTGTGGGTGATTTTGCGGGCCAATTTGAGTTCATTCTTGAAGCGCTCGATCGTTTTCTCTTCAGCCGCAACCGCAGGATGCAAAAGCTTCAGAGCCATCTCTTCATTAATCTTTTTGTCCACAACTCTATAAACATTGCCCATCCCGCCTCTTCCAAGTTCTTCGATAATTTCGTATCTGTTCGCAATTGTCGTCCCGCGCTCCATGTCCTTCATGGGAATACGCGATGTTCTTGTATGAGAATCAGATACATCATCTAAGGGTATGATTTTGGTTCCGCAGTTGCCGCAAAAGCGGGTATCATCCGGGTTTTCAAATTGGCATTCGGGACATTTCATGACCCAATATCCCCACACTTATGTGGCAAAAGAATAACAGGTATCGGAAAAAGTGTCAATTTTAATCTCGAGATAATTCAAAAAATCATAAATCGCAACCACTCACAAAAGGGTAATTTGAGCACTTAGAGAGCCTTTAATATGGATTGACAGCAACCATAACTTGTGCTATAAGTGCAAATTAGAATGGACACAAGACAAGATGAACGCTAAAGGGGATAAACCCGCTCCGCCGGATGAACAGAAGCTGTCCAGGAATTCCCCCCCCCATAAACCAATGAAATCCAAGGATTCAGAGCAAAATCAAAATAATGCGCTCGACGTCCGGAAAGAACACGGATTTTTCTTGCTGGATGAAGCAACTAGCCAAGTCGAAGACATTACGACAGAGATCGAGAC
>Ga0180437_10002530_pt1 | contig 28946 bp, 21 predicted proteins | sample SS_ome_4_FD_132410 | JGI IMG/M metagenome (GOLD analysis project Ga0180437, IMG submission 132410) | Hypersaline lake sediment archaeal communities from the Salton Sea, California, USA - SS_3_D_1 metaG | ecosystem: Environmental > Aquatic > Non-marine Saline and Alkaline > Hypersaline >...
GATCGGGTGGGACCTTGACGACTATGTCACCGCCGAGCGTTTCCCGCATGTCGACTCGTATCTCCTTGCCGCCACCCCGGACGCGCCCGACCCGCCCGTACACGCGGATCGCGTCGGGGAAATAGGAGGCTGACGCGGGCCTTCGGTCAAACGCGCCGTCCTGCCGGTCGAACGTGCCGATCAATCGCCAAGAGTCAGTCCGTGACTCGACGGCGGCCAGGAGTTGGGCCTGCTGCCTGAGGTCCGCTTCGCTCTTCGGTATCGAGTCGTCGAGAACGACGAAGTCGACCGGCACGTTATCCAGGTACCTGCATATTTCTTCAGGCGTTTCATACAGCACGCGGAGCTTCTGCTTCGAGTCCCAACTGCTGACCGCCAGCGCCTTGCTCGCTCTGAGCACGAAACACCGCTTGGCTTGGTGGTCCAATCGGGCGACTTCGCCGATCAGCATGCCTTCACCCCGGACGTCGGAGGAGACCAGGACAACCGAATCGGTCAGCTCCCCCTTTTCGTGCAGGGTCTCGACGACGGACCCGAAGCCGTAGTTTTGCTGGGCCGGAACATAGAAAGCCTGGACCATGAACAGCCCGGCAACCACCAGCATCACGCCAGCGCGGATCGTCGTCTTGCGCGGTTCGGATAGACTGAATCGGGCAACTAGCGATTCACAGCCCGAGGCCGCCAGTACGAGGACTGCCGGAATCGCGGGGATGAGGAATCTCTCCACGGGTCCGTTGGGCACCACGAGATGAAGACAGAGCAGGCTCAGGATCAACGAGACGGCGCAGAGGTCCAGGCACCGGCGACTTCCCTCCGCGCGGCGCCGGGCCACCGCGCCGACCAGGCCGAAGGCGGCCAAGGCCAGCAGAACCGGCCCCAGGTGCACAAGCAGCGACTCACCGAACAGCGACAAGGTGTCCGACGCGTAGGCGGTGCTCCAGCCGTCCCTGGTCCACGATTGCGAGGCAATGCCCAACGTGAAGTAGTACCACGGCCCGCAGCACAGGAGCACGACGCCCAGCGGGGCGTAGAACGAAGGCTGCCTCAACCGATGGTAGTCTCCGCTTAGAAGAATGAAGTAGACCGGCAGAAATCCCAGCAAGACGCCCGTCCCCTTGGTGAGAACCGCTAAGGACGCGACGACGCCGAACCCCACGGACCATCGCCAACGGCCCGATTCCAGGTAAGTGACGAAGCACAGCATGGCACCGAAGCAGAACAACGCCACCATGACATCGGCCATAACCACGCCGCTGAGCTGTTGGACAAGGGGTATGGCGACAAAAACGCCCGCCATGCACAACGCCGGGACCCACCCGTAATACCGTCTCAAGGCGAGGTACAGCACCGTGGCCAGAAGCCACGTCTGAACTCCCGCGAACAGCACCGTGGAGAGCTTCTCATGGGAAAACAGCAGTCCCCACGCCGCTTGCGCCGCGTAGAACAGGGGGGGCCAGTTACCCAGGCCGATCTTGGGGTAATGCGCGTAGTACTGCTTGGCGTACTCGATCGGACTGCTCCACTCGCCGGAAGTGACGTAGTCGCGAACCATCAAGCCGGAGACGTAGTGCGCCGCCTCGTCGCAGAAATAGCCCCATTCGCTGTGGAAGGCGCCCCCGGCCCACTGCAGGGCGACGATTTCCCCGGCCAGCGCCAACAGAACCAGCGCGGTGAGCACGTGGGGAAGTGCCCTGGTCCAACGCGTGCCGGCTTGAAGGTTCATTCTCAGTTCGCGCTATCCTGAAAGCGCCGTCGCGAGGCAAGCTACCGGGGCAATGCCTCGGCCGGGACTTCCTTCTCCTCCGCGTCGGGGCGGGGGACGCGGCAGTAGTAGTCTGCCAAGAGCCGGAGCGTAGGCTGGCGGCTGAACAACTTGCTGCGCAGCAGCCCCCATTTCCACAGGCGGTACTTCAGCGAAGTGACCAGCACGCCCAGCCCGTACGTCACCGATCGCCGGAAGCTGATCGAGCTGGCCTCGGCGAAGTACTTCGTCGGGCAACTGATCTCTCCCACGCGCAGACCGGCGGCAATGGCCTGCGTGAGCATCTGGTTGTCGAATACGAAATCGTCGGAATTGGCCAATAGCGGCAACTCTTCCAGCACCCGGCGGCTAAACGCGCGATAGCCGGTATGGTACTCGGAGAGCTTGGCCCGCAATAGGAGGTTCTGCACGGCCGTGAGGAACCGGTTGGACACGTACTTGTACAGGGGCATGCCGCCTCGTCGCGCGGTATTGCCCAGGATACGGGAGCCGAGAACCACGTCGTAGACCCCGGAGGCCACCATGGCGGCCATGGCCGTGATCAAGCGGGGTTCGTACTGATAGTCGGGGTGGAGCATCACCACGACGTCGGCCCCCAGCTTCAGCGCCTCGCGGTAGCACGTCTTCTGGTTGGCGCCGTACCCCAGGTTCTTCCGGTGCAGGAAGACGTTCAGACCCAGGCGGGCGGCGAGCTCGGTCGTTCGGTCGTTGCTGGCGTCGTCGACCAGGAGGATCTCGTCCACGACGCCCTCGGGAATCGCAGCCACCGTCTTCTCGAGCGTTTGCTCCGCCTTGTAGGCCGGCAACACCGCGACGACTTTCTGGGCGTGTAACATCAGGATTCGCCTTGCTAGGTGATTAGGACGTTCGGGTGGTGCTCTGCGTATTCCCGTTCGCCGAGTCGAGACTGTGCGGGCAATTCGACGGATCGCCCGCCGCACGTGGTTCCCCGCCTTGGGAATCGCTTTGCGGTGACTCTGCCGAGGCCCGCTGGCATAAAATGTCGGGACTAGCACGGCCATCGCGACCGGCGGGGAGGACCGTGCGAACGGTGTATTGGGGTTTACGATTGACGTTTAGGTGCATGCGCCCCAGGTATTCCCCGATGATTCCCAGCGAGAGCAGTTGAAGACCGCCGAGGACGAGAATGGCGATGATCGTCGAGGCGTAGCCGGGCACGGCGATCTGGGCGAACAGGTACTTGGCCAGGTAGTACGCCCCGGCGGCAAAGCCTCCCAGCGAGGCAAGGAAACCGGCAAGAGTGACGAGCTGGAGGGGGAGGAGGGAGAAATTCGTAAACAAGTTCATGGCCAGCACCAGCAGCTTGCGCAGCGAGTAACCGGAGCAACCGCTGGCCCGGGCGTGGTGCTCGACGGTGACCTGGCCGATCCGTTCGGTGTTCCAGGCCAGCAGCCCGTCGATGTACGTGTAGTTCAGATTGTATGAGAGGATGGCCTCGACGACTTCGCGGCGGATGATCCGGAACGCGGAGGGCCGGACCTTCGTCTTGAACACCAGACGGTAAAAGGCCGTCACCAGGACCGAGCCGAGGTTTCGCCAGCGGTGGTGCTTCCGTTCGTCCGGCACGCCGTAGACGACGTCGCTCCCGCTCACCTCGATTGCTTCGAGCAGCTTGGGAATCTCCTCCGGCGGGTGCTGGAGGTCATCGTCCATGGTAACAATGTACTTCCCCCGAGCATGCCGCAGCCCACACATCAAGGCGTTGTGCTGGCCGAAATTGCGCATCAGTTGCACGGCCACGATCCGCTCGGGATTCGCGGCCTGAAGCTCGCTCACGACCCGCCATGACTCATCAGGGCTGCCGTCATCCACGAGAACAAGTTCCCAGCCCGTGCTGCCACCCTCCATCACGGAGTCCAGCCGATCGCACAACGCCACCAGCGTGTTGCCCGATCGGTACACCGGCACGACGATGCTGAGATTTGTCCCGTCGCCACTCAACGCAGTCGTCCCTCCGTCGGCCAAAAATGGTAGAACCGCCGCACCTCACGGAGCATGTACCCAGCTTTCTCGTAGAGCCGGCACGCCGCGCGGTTTCGCCGCTGCGTAACCACTTCCGCGGACCGGAGGCCGCGATTGAACATCCAACGGTGAGCCGCCTGCAAGAGTCGTCCCCCCAGACCCTGTCTGCGGTAGCGCCGGTCCACCGCAATGAGACCGATCGAACCGGAGCCGCCGGCGGCACGGACTGTCACCACTCCCCGAACGTCGTCAGGGTCGTTGACCCCAGGCACGACCAAGACCGTGTCGGCCATCTCTCGCGATACACTCCTTCGGATCCAAATGCGAAAAAGCTCGTCAGCCGTTTCGCGGTTAATCCCGGGGTCCGCGTGAAATCGCGATGTCGCTCCGGCCGCTACGCCGAGGGCCAGCAACTGGGGCGTGGGATGGCGGCGCCTAAACGGCACGACCGTGGCCTCCGCACGGGCAGAGGCATCCGGACTCGGATATCGAACTAAACCCGCAAGGTCGGCGGCGTACGTGGCCTTCAAGTCAACCAGAAGGCCGCAGTACGCGTCAAGGAGGCCCCGTTCGACAACCTGGTCAGCAGGCGCAGACCAGTAGACCAACCGCTTGCCCGTCTGTTTCCCATAATCGAGCGCTCGTTCCAGTTTTTCGGTGCTCAAGCAGTCCCCGGCAATCCTTGCTACCGTGAATCCGAAATGCGCCGAGTCCCACGGAAGCTCCTCCATAAGCGGCGCGGTGCGTTGCGATCTTGTCACGATGTCGTTCATCGCTTGCCCAACCTACATCGCCACTGCCCGCGTCTCACGGTGCTGAGTTGTGGCCCCTGAAGCGTACGATTCCAACGATCCGGCAACTACCGTCTGCTCCTCCTGCGTTATCTCGTAGTAGAACGGCAACCGTAACAGTCGCCGGCTCACGTCTTCCGTCACCGGCAGTTGACCTTCCCGATAGCCGAATGTACCGCCCATTGGCGAGGTGTGCAGCGGCACGTAGTGGAACACGGCGTGGATGCCGTGAGACTTGAGATGGTCAAGCAGGCCGTCGCGGCTGTCGGCGTCGGGCAGGAGCACGTAGAACATGTGGTAGTTGCCCGTGCAGTCCTCCGGCACGTGGGGAAGCCGCAGCAGGCCCTCGGCTTCCAAGGGCTCGAGGTGGTGGCGGTAGAACTGGTAGATCTCGCGGCGGCGGCGGGCGATCGGGTCGAGCATCTCGAGCTGCCCGCAAAGGAACGCCGAGCAGATCTCGCTGGGGACGTAGGAGGAGCCGACGTCGACCCACGTGTACTTGTCGACCTCGCCGCGGAAGAACTTCTGGCGGTCGGTCCCCTTGTCGCGGAGGATTTCGGCCCGATCGACAAGCTCCGGTCGGTTGACGCACAAGGCCCCGCCCTCGCCGCAGATGTAGTTCTTCGTTTCGTGGAAGCTGTAGCAGCCCAGGTGGCCGATGGAGCCCAGGGCCCGGCTGTCGTAGAAGGCGTTGACCCCCTGGGCGGCGTCCTCAACGACCAGGAGGTCGTGCTTTTCGGCGATCGTCATAATGCGTTCCATCTCGCACCCCACGCCGGCGTAGTGGACGGGGAAGATCGCCTTGGTGCGCGGGGTAATTGCATCTTCGATGAGGGTCTCGTCGATGTTGAGCGTGTCCGGGCGGATATCGACGAACACCGGCCTGGCTCCCAGGCGGACGACCGCGTTAGCCGTGGAGACGAACGTGAACGAGGGCATGATCGCCTCGTCGCCCGGCCCGAGGTTGCAGAGCATCGCCGCCATTTCCAGGGCAGCCGTGCAGGAAGGCGTCAGAAGCACCCTGTGGATGCCGAACCGCTCCTCCAACAGGCGCGAGCAGGCCTTGGTGAAATGGCCGTCGCCGCCGATGTTGCCCAAGGTGACCGCCTGGGCAATGTAGTAGAGTTCCTTACCGGCAATGAACGGCTTGTTGAAGGGGATCATCATATCGATCGACTGCAGGTGCGTCAGGGTTCTTGAGCGATGGCGAGCTGCGGCTGAACCGGTCGCCGATGCTAGTTTCGAAGTGGGCCGCCTCCCTCGTGTCCCTTTTCGACTAGTAGCAGTTCGCGCCGCCACGGGGGAAGCCACGTCCAATACGGCTCGGTATCGACGCAGACGGTCTCGGGCAAAGGGATCGTCGAAATCCCGTATGGCGCGCCGAACAGGGCCGCCTCCCCCGATCGTGTGGCACGCTGCGCTAGTCGCTTCTTCTCGATTGGGTCGCCCCACGTCTCGACCGTGTGCGAGCAATTCCACTCGAATCCGGCATCGATGTCCTTGGCGGGAACGCCCTTGGACACGGCTCTGCGGCCCAGGTTCCAGCGAGCGGAGTGCTGGGCTAGCAGGTCGTGGGTCAGGCCGAGGGTGATGAACGCGACGGCGCCCAGCGCGGCCAAGGCCGGCGTCCAGCGCGGCCGCTTCGGCGCGGCAACAACGGCAACGGCCCAAATCGCCCCCGGCATTAGCGGCAGAAAGTAGCGATCGAACGCGTAGCCGCCGATGAGCAACAGCGGAACGTACGCCAACGCAAACAGCGGCAGAAGGTCGGTTATCGCCAAACGACGCCAGCCGTCGATCAAACGTGCCAGAAGCAACGTGCCGGCAGCGGAGCCGACGAGCGCGACCGGGATGAGCACGGGCAGAATCGTCACCACTGGCGCGCGTCCCCCCAGCACGGGCAGTGGCAGCGCGCCCCAAGGGGTAATGACGTTGCCCGTATAAGGGACGTTGTCCCAGAGTGGTGTGCCAAGATAGTACCCGTGGAACACGGCCCACACGCCGACCGCGGCTGCGAGGAACCCGCCGGCCAGCAGTAGACTTCGTCGCGATACCGAGGGCACGAGCAGCAGCAGAGGCAGCGCGGCCAGGCCGAAGTGGATCGGCACCGCCCAGAGCAAGGCAATGTAGTTTTCCGCGCGAACGATCGGCGGCATCGTGTAAGTGTCCGCGCGTGCGACGAACCAGTAGTGTGCGGCGAAGCCCGCGGCAACCGGGCCCCACACCGCCAACAGCCAGAGAGGTCGCCAGCGCAGCCGCGGATACCGCCAGAACACGAACACGGCCGCCGCCAGCGGCGCCGCCACGGCGCTCTGGCGGTTGATGACTCCCAGCAGGGCAACGCCCGACGCGGCCATCAGCACTCCCACACGGCCTTGCCGGAATGCCCGCGCGAAAAGCGCCAGCGCGATCAACGAAAAGGCCAGCGAAGGAATATCGGTCATGAACGTGTTCGAGAGGACGAAATACAGCGGGCAGACCAAGAGCGCGGTCGTGGCGAAGGCGGCCTGCCGTGCCGGCAGTTTGGCCTCGTGTCGCAGGAGATCGAAGAATGCGGCCCCTCCCAGCAGGGCCAGAACGATAGTGGAGAGTCGCAGCGCCGCGTGCGATTCCCCCAACGCTGCCGTGAACGGCATGGCCCATAACCACTGTCCGAGAAGCGGGCACGTCGCCCAGAGATAGTAGTGAATCCCCTCGCCCCGATGGAAGGCGAAAGCCCCCCGCGCGTAGGCCCAGTCGTCGTTCAGCGGGAAGTCCTGCTGGCTCGGCGGCAGTACGGCGAACAGAATCAGCCAAAGGGCCGCCGGCACCGCCAACGCCACGGCCAGTGCCCGCAGGTCGGCGCCGCGCGCCTCGTCGGCGAACCTCACAGCCGCGTCCGACGCGGCGGAGATCCGGCCCACTTGAGCGTTCGGACTCTGTTCGGACTCGTGGACCAGCATCATTTTCCCTCGGCACCGGGCATTGTCTCGGTGGATCGGCCCCGGGAATTGTTCAAGCCGATGATGTGATCGAATCGCACTTCTACTCGGAAAGGCACACCCCGCGCTTCACGGCGGGTTAGCTCAGCACCGGCTCCCGGGCCGGTTCGCCGGCCCCGTCCGGTTCCCAATCGTCGTATTCGGCGTCGTCGAAGTCCTCCCAGTCCTCTTCCTCCTCCTCGGTGACGACTCCTTCGGGATAGAAGACGCGCCCGTAACAGAGCGCCATGGCCATCCACCAGAAGAACCACTCGCCGTCGAGACTGCTGATAAACATCGCGGAGCCGAGCTGCGTGATGAGCGCCGCCTCCAGACAGACTCCCATGAACGCCAGCCTGCGGTTGCCCGCGGCCCGTGCGGCCAGAACGGCGCGGCGCAGCCGCAGCCAGCAAATGAAGATGATCGTCATATAGAGGAGGAACCCCTGTATTCCCCAGCTCGCCGCGATGTCGATATACCCGTTGTGTACGGCAAAGTAGACGTCCTTTCCGATCTTCCGGAGGTAGCTCAGTCCCCGGTTGCTCTTGAAGGCGGCCTCGCCACCCGACCCAAGCGGGTAATCCGTGACCATGTTGACGCCCTGAGTCCACATCGCGATGCGTCCCCGGGCCGAGGCGTCGCGCTCCTCCGAGGAGACAAAGGTGGTCGCGAAGCGTTCCATGATCTCGGGGTCACCCATGAGGAAGTACGCTCCGATGCCCGCCAGGGCGATCCCCGCCAATGCATAGCGTCGGATCGGGCCGCGTGCCCGGATCACCAGCCAAACGGCTCCCGCGATCAACGCCAGAAACGCGCCCCGGCTGTTGCAGCGGATGATGACGTCCAAGACCAGGGGCAGGGTGACCAAAGCGAAGAGCTTTTCGAGCCGCTTGCCCATCAGCAGCAGGTACCCGCCGAGCACCGCGGCCAGGGAGAGCAGGCCCGCCAGGTAGTTCTCGTCGCCGATGTTGTACAGGGGGATGGCCAGGCGACCTTCGTGGAAACCACCCCGTCCGTTCAGGACGATTTCGTATCCCAGGTAGAGTGCGCCTCCCAGGATTGCGTAGATCATCAGCTTCAGGTCGAATTCGTCCCGTATGGCAAGCAAGATCAGCACAAACAGACCAATCTGCTTCCAGAGGAGTTCCAGCGCGGCGTAGCTCTTGGCCGGATTGCTGGCGGCCAGATAGTGGATCACGATGGCGTTGATCCCGTAAAACAACAGGAACCAGCACACGCGCCCGGGCGCGGGATTCACTTCGCGACTGCGGGGGCGGGCGTCGAGGAGTACGGCCCCGGCCAGAATCAGGGCCGCCCACAGGTTCAAAGACAGGTATCCCATTTGCAGCAGCGGGCGGCCCCACCACCACCAGTACGGGGTGATGAAGTACGTCAGCATGTAGAGGCAGATTCCCCAAGACGAGCGCCTCAGGGACAGCACACTGAACGTGATGAACAGCAGGATCCATATTGTGAGAGTGAGCGTCATGATACCGTTCGGCTACGCGTTTCGTGTCCCCGAGATTGCGCAGGGCTTCGCGGAAAGGAGGCCCCGGTAGAGCCCCTCGTACCTGCAGACCATTTCACGGATGGTGTAGCACCGCTCGAACCGCGCCTGGGCAATACGCCCCATCCGGCCGCGGAGCGACGCGTCGCCGACCAGCCGTGCAATCGCCGCAGCCGACTCGTCCGGTGAGCCGGGCGGCACAACCAGGCCGCCGCAGCCGTCGCCCCCCAGCAGCGAGGCGCTCTCGCCTACGCCGGTCACCACCAACGGCAGCCCGGCCGACATCCCCTCGAGAATCGAGAGGCTCATTCCCTCGCTAAGGCTCGAGTTGACGTAAAGGTCCATGGCGGCCAGCCAAGGCCCGACGCGGCCCTGCTCGCCGACTAGGTGGACGCGATCGGCAATACCGGCCGTCTCGGCTCGCTCCCCGAGCGCCGCCCGCTCCGGACCGTCGCCGACCAGCAGCAGGGCCAGGTCCCGGCCCTGACGAACCAGCCGGGCGACGGCGTCGATCGCCGTGCGAAAGTCCTTGACCGGCGCGAGCCGCCCCACGCTTCCCACCAAGCACGTTTCCGGCCCGACGCCCAACTCGTCGCGAATCCGCGCCCGGTGGGTCGGGTCGGTTGCCCCTTCGGGTGTTTCGACCCCGTTGGCGACGCGCAGCACCCGTTCGGCCGGGACGCCGTACCGCTGGCAAAGCCGCTGGGTGACGCCGTCGCAGACGCTCACCAAGGCGTCGAGCCGCCGGAACGCCCATCGCATGGCCATGCCGCGGAGCTTCCGTTTGACGAAGCCCAGCCGAAGGTCGGCCAGCTCGGCCCCGTGCTCCACGTGGACGTGGTGCGCCACGCCGGCCCGACGCCGGGCCAGCGAAGTCTCCAACAGCGTCCCCCAGTTGTTCGAGTGAACCACGTCGACCTCGTGCTCTCGCAGAACCCGGGCCAGGCGGAAGACCACGCGAGCGTCGTTGCCCGACGACTTGCGCAGCTCCACGACGGCCACGTCGTCGGCAAGCTCCCAGCGGCCTTCCGCGCGGTTCTCGCCCAGGCAAACGATTATCGGCCGGAAGCTTTCGCGATCGGCATAGTTGGCCAACAGCGCGGCGATCCGCTCGGCGCCGCCCATGCCGAACGTGTGCAGCACGTGAGCGACACGGATCGGGGCGACGCCGGCCCGTGCGTCTTCGGCGGGGGCCAAGTCGTCTTGTGTTGCGACGGTGGAGGCCATTTCTCTTAGCGTCAAGCGCCCTCGACCACGCCGTCGAGGCAGTCGGCCAGTTGGCCCGTCAGTTGCCTGGCCTCGTATTGCTCGACGGACTTCCAGTCCGGGCGATAAGCCTCGGTGGAGTCCCGGTATCGTTCGTACATGTCGAGGATCGCTTGCTCGGCGCCGGCCACGTCGTCCGGCTCCAGGGTGACGCCGGCCTGCGTGCGGCGGACGATTTCTCGGACATCGCCGTCGGGCACCAGGGCGATCAGGGGATTGCCCGACCCCAGATACTGGAACAGCTTTGAGGGGATCCATCCGCGGCTCTCCTCGCCCCGGGAAAGGACCAGCAGCGAGACATGCGCCCGCTTGACCATCTCGACGGCCTCGCGGTACGTGAGCCAGCCGAGCGGCTTGACGTTCTGTTCGAGGCCGTACCGTTCGGGCAGCCCGCGGATCTTCCCGCACCCGGGGCCCGACATGACTACCTGGATGCAGTCCTTCAGCTCCGACCGCCGGGCGAACAGGTTGTGCAGCGCCTCGAAAAGGCAGTGCGGCGAGTAGGTTTCCAGCAGCTCTCGCCGGCGGTGGTCGAGGCCCAAGAGCCGGCGGTAGAGGCTCGGCCGCCGCCGATTCGCGAAGTAGAACGCCCCGGAGTAGGCAATCGTGAACTTCTCGTACTTCTCCTCGCAAAGCCCGGAAAAATCCTCCCGGTCGTAACCGTTAGTGATAGCCAGGAACTTGCGGGGGTCGCATTCGGAATAGGCCGCCATGAAGTCGCGGCGGTTGTCGGGCGTGTTGGCGATCACCGCCGAGGCGCTGCGTACGAACCGCCGCTCCAGACGCCGCTCGGCCCAACTCCGCCAGCGGCTCCGCGGCCGGTTGCGCCGGTTGAGCGTCCAGAGGTCGCGAAGGTCCATGATCCAGGGGATGCCGAAGCGGCGCCCAAGCCTCTCGCCGATGAAGTAGGAGGAGAACGGTTTGCCGGAGACGTACACCGCGTCGATTCCCCCCGAGCGGACAAGCTCGGCGCCCGCGCGGACCGCATAGGGGACCCAGCCGCGCTTGTCGTCGGGCACGGCGAAATACTTCCACAGGTCTCGCGGCGGCTCGCAAACCAAACGCGAGAGCAGCCTGGGCACGCGCCGCGGCTCGCGCCCGTCAATGCTCTTCCCGTAGTTCAACAGCTCGAACGAACGGGTGCGATGGACCTCCACCTGGGGCACGCGGTCGAGCATCGAGCGGTCGATGGCCTGGACCTTGCCGTTCGAGGTGGTCAGCACGATCGGTTCCCAGCCGAAGTGCGGAAGCCATTTGACGAACCGCAGCGTACGGTGGATGCCCACGTCACCGGCCGGCGGAAAGTGATAGGAAACGACTAACACTCTCCGCCGCGGGCGCGCTTCCCCCGCTGCGGTCGCCGTCCGGCTCGTTTCGGCAGTCTCGATCGACATCTACCGGCGTCCTGTCCCCTGACGTGTCTTGCAGGGCCCCGCGGGCTTCCGCCCGCGGCTATCAACGCACTGATCCCTACTCCCTACTCCCTACTCCCTAACCCCTACTCCCTAACCCCTGATCCGTAGCCGCTAGGCCCGTCCCGCGGCCACACGATCGGGCGCGGCGGCCGGCAGATCACGTTCCGGGTGGGCGAGCAGAAAACCGGGGTCTTCACGCAGCTTGGCCACGACGAGATCCCGCATCGGGCCCGCCTCGGCCAACAACGACCGGGCCGGTCCCACCTCGCCGCGCCGAACGATCCCTTCATGCACCAGCAGGTCCTCGGTCTGGGCGAACCGGCGAACGATTCCCTTGCGATGGCGGAGGATCGAAGCCGTCCGCCGATGACCCGAAGCGTCGACCAGCGTGAACTCCTCCGGCTCCTCGCAGAGCAAGTAGGGCACCCCGGCCATTGCCTCCGTGGCGTGGAAACAAGTGTTTACGTGCAGCGTAACTCCCAGGAGAAGCACCCGGCCTCCCCGGTCCATGATCCGGGCGTAGGGCGTTCCCTCGCCGCAGGGCGTCTCACTTCGTTGATGGTCGGCCACGAGCCACTCGGCCAGCGGTCCCCGAGCGGCCACGGAATGCGTGGGGTGCAGGCTGCGCACCACGCCTGGCAGCCCGCGGAAGACCTCGGTGATCCGGCCCACGCAGCTCGGGGTCCGGCGGGCGTCGAACTCGCGGCATCCCCGCTCCACCCGGTCCCAACTGTGGGTGGGCATGGCCAAGGTCCCCTCGGGCCCGAGGGCCTCGGCGAGCGCGTCGATCACCCCCCCTGCCCCGCCCGAAACGTAACCCAACGACGAAAGCGAGCTGTGTACCAGCAGCAGGTCGCCCGGCTTTATGCCCATGGCGCGCAGGTCCCGCACCATCGCCGCGCCCCTAAGCGGCCGGTGCCGGAACCGGCGCAGGGCCAGCTTGACCGCCCGCTTGGCTCGGCGTTTGAGGCTCGGTTTGTCCGCTTCGATCATGGCGGGGGGTGTTGTCAAAGCTGTGCTGGGCTGTTCAACCATAGGTTACGGGCCGGCGCCCACGGCCTCGGGCTCGCGTTGGGAGCGGCTGCGCGAGAGCACGCGAACCACCTTGCGGATCGCGGCGTCGATCCCCTTGACGTGCTCCGGCTTCACGTGGCTGCTCCAGCCGATCGGGATCACGCGGGTCGCGAACTTGCGGAACCCCGGGTAGTCCTCCAGCCTGGGCTGGGCGTACGACGACTCGGAAATCGGATATCCGCTCGAACCGTAGGTCAGGCGATCGCGGAGCATGTCGTGGTCGAAGAGCGGGCGGGGCGGAAACTCCTTGCTCGTCTTGACCCCCTCGGCCCCGATAGCGGCCGCGAAGTCGAGCGTGTCGATCCCCACCGACTCCTCGTCGATCCGGAAGGTAAACCGCCACCAGGCCGGGCGCGTGCCCGGCGGCGTGTCGGGCAGGCTCACCTGCGGCACCTCGCTCAACAGGCGCGCAAGCCGGTCGGCCGAGTCGCGCCGCGCCGTGATGAGCGCCGGCAGCCGCTTGAGCTGGGACCGAACCACGGCGGCCTGCAGCTCGGTCATGCGGTAGTTCGGCGCGAGGAATGCGATCGTGGGCGAGGGCCGCTTGCGGTCGAAGCCCTTGTCGGCGTAGAGCGACGCCCGATCGGCATATTCCCCGGCGTTCACGAGCGTCATGCCGCCGTCGCCGCAGGTGATCTGCTTCGAGCTCTGGAAGCTGAAGCAGCCGAAGTCGCCGATCGAACCCACTTTCTTGCCCGCGTACTCGGCAAAATGGGCCTGGGCACAGTCCTCGATCACGCGAATACCCCGCTGCGAGCAGAGTTGTACGATCGGGTCCATCTCGGCGGGGCGCCCGAACAGGTGTACTACGATCACGGCCTTGGTGCGCGGCGTGATCTTCTCGGCGATCGTCTTGGCGGTCAGGTTGCCGGTCACCGGGTCGACGTCGGCGAACACCGGCACGGCGTTGCACAAGAGGATCGGAATTACCGTGCCCATGTCGCTCATCGGCGTGGTGATCACCTCGTCGCCCGGATCGGGGTTGATCGTGCCCAACGCCACGTGGATCGCGGCCGTGCCGGAAGTCGACGCCACGGCGTGCGGGCTGCCGTAGAGCCGGGCGAACTCCTTCTCCAGCGTGCGCGTGACTTTCCCCGAGGTGCTGCCGAGCTTCTTCGACATGATGACCTGCGTCACCGCGGCCAGCTCCGACGCGCCCAGGACGGAGTCGTTGGAGAACCACCCCTTGAGCGTGCGCCGGCCGCCGTCGATGGCCAGGCGCTCCGAGTCGGGGCGCCCGTTGAGCGAAGCGGGGTCGGGCAGGCGCGAGACCACCGGCGGCGCCGCGGGCTCCGGCTCCGGATAGAGCTGCTCGAGCACGCTCCCCCGGTTCGCAAGCGGCAGCCCGACGCGGTCGCCCTGCCGCGCCGACTCGTAGAGCGCCAGGACCAGTTCGGCCGAACGCAAGCCCTGTTCGGCATCGGCGGAGTACGACGGCCGCTTTCCCTTGACCCACTGGAGGAACTCGCGAAACTGGCGCGGACGGAACTCCAGCTTGCCCGTCTTCGTGATCTTGCCGTTCTCGTCGATCCTCGCACTGTTCACGTCGAGGTATCCGCCGGTCCCCTCGATGCGGATCTCGAGCACGCCCGAGTGCGGGTCGCCCATGGCCAGCTCGAGCCGGGTCCCGTTGCGGAAGAGCGCTTCGCCCTCGGCCTCGTCCTCTTCGGGCAGGCCGCGGAGGAAGCGGTCGCCCTGGCGGCGGCACTGGCAGAGCACGCTTTCGGCCTCGGGGTCGCCCAGCAGGAAACGCACCGTGTCGATCAGATGCGGCCCGCGGTTGGCCAGCGAGCCCGACATCGTGGCTTTCACCTGCCGAATTATTCCCAGCTTGCCGGAGCGGATCACCGCGGCGGCCTTCAGATAGTTCGGGTGGAAGCGGAACTGGTGCCCCACGCCCAGCTTTACGCCCGCCTCGCGGCAGGCGGCAATCATGGTCTCCATGTCCTCGAGGCTCAACGCCAGCGGCTTCTCGCAGAGGATGCCGCGCACGCCCGAGCGGGCCGTCTCGACGATGATCTCGGCGCGGTGCTGCGGCCAGGTGCAGACGCTTACCACGTCCGGCCGGGTCTCGCGGAGCATCTGCCGGTAGTCGCGATAGCCTCGCACCGTGGGGAACTTGTCGAGCGTTCGGGCCAGGGCGCCGGGCGCCACGTCGGCCCCGCCCACGAGCTGCACGCTTCCCAGTCCGTTATAGGCGTGCAGGTGCGACGGCGCGATGCCGCCGCAGCCGATGATCGCCGCCTTCGGCGGCGTGCGGAACACGCTCGTCTTGCGCAACGCTTCGCGTTTCAGCTTGCGGACGCCCCGTTCGAAAAGTGAGGCCATGGGTTGCGAATCCTCCGGGTGTCAGACTTGGTGGATCAAAAGGACGACGGCCAGATGGCTTGGCGTGATTCCGCGAAGCCCCTGCCGGCTTGTCCGGCAGGGGGACAAGTTTGGGTGGCCAGGGCGGTTCTCGCCGCCAATCTTCTTCACCTGTGGGCAAGCCCACAGGGGCCCCTCAGAATCGTGAAAACGCATTCAGGCGCTCTTCGCCCGGCCGGGCCCGGAAACCATCTCTTGATACGTGGCGACCATCCGGTCGACGGTCGCGCTGAAATCGAAGTTCGCTTCGACGTGTGCCCTGCCCTGCCGCCCGAGACGGTGGCGCAGCTCCCGGTCGGAGAGCACGCGGATCAGCGCCCGGGCCAGGGCCGGGGGATCCTCGGGCGGGACCAACAGCCCCGTCTCGCCGTCGACCACCACCTCGGGTATGCCGCCAACGGTCGAGGCCACCACGGGAACGCCCATGGCCTGCGACTCGAGCGCCGCCATGCCCAGCGCCTCGCGTGTCGAGGGCATGGCCGAAACCGCCATGCGCCGAAACAGCCCGGGCACCTCGTCGTAATCGACGTGCCCGAGCCACTCGATCTTCTCCGAGATCCCCAGCGCGCCGGCCTGCTTCTCCAACTCGGTCCGGAGCTGGTCCACGCGCCCTGCCATGAGCAGCTTCGCGTCGGGAACGGCCTTGGCCACTTCGGCGAACGCCGTAAGCAGCATGTGCGGCCCGTAGTGCGGCTGGAGCGACTTCACGAAACCCACGACCGGCTCGTCGCTGGGCGTGCCCGGGGGCCCGAACCGATCCAGCTCGACGCCCCAGTGGTTGGTCACGACCCGCTCCCGTGCCAGCCCGGCATACTCGCAGGTGGCCCGGGCCAGGTGGTGCGACGAGGTCATCAGACGGTCGGCCGAGTGCAGGACGCGGATCTTCTGCCGCCGGTGGTCGGGCGGTTCCGGCCCGAGCGGAATCACGTCGCTCCCCCACGTGTTGACCAACAGCTTGGCACCGCCGAGGTCCTCGGGAAAGACGCTGTACGGGCCCAAGTAGTGTACGTTGACCACCTGCGGAGCGACCTCGTGCAATACGCGCCGAAACATCCCCCGCCGCCGCTGCACCCAGCGTCCGGGCCGCCAAGGCGCCCAGGCGGGGACCCGGGCCGAGAGCAGCTTCGCGCCTTCGACGGGTGTGTGGTTCCGCGAAAGTACGTACACCTCCAGCCCTCGCCCGGCCAGGCTCTTCGCCCAGCGGCGGATGTGGATCGAATTGGCGTTGCCGATCAGGAGGATCTTCATCAAGCGAAGTCCCGTGCGGTGAGGCTGCCACCGGGCATCATCCGGCCTGTCACTGCTCGACCGGACTAGGTCGCGTCCCCTTCTCGTTGAGGGTGAATCGATAGAAGCGGAAATTGGGGCTCGTCTCGGCCAATTCGAGCGTACGCACGCCCAGCTTCTCGCCATAGGCGGCCAGAAAGTGTGATTCGGCACCGTCCCTATTTGGCATGACGATCGCGTCCCGCTCCACGTCGAGGCGAGCGGTGTCCTCGACGAACTGCACGCCCCCGTTTTCCGACCGGCGAAAAGCCGGGTCGGAGTAGAGCGACACCACCTTTGGCATAAGTGTCGTGTCCCACCACTTCCGTGTCTCCTGGTCACCGTCGCAGAATACGACGAAACGCTTGTCGAGCGAGCGGACGGCGATGACGTCCCCGGGCGTGCCGAAAGCGTTGTCCAGATGACCACGATAGACCCGCACGCCTTGGAGCGACACGAGCATCACCAGGACTGCAAGGGAGATCGCCGTTCCCTGGCTGAACGCCGCCGAGTCAAAGTATCCGTGGTCTTCCGCATAGGCCAGGAAGCCTCCAAGCAGCAGCACGCTGCCCAGAGCGAGAAACCAATGGGCGGTATCGTGGACGTAAGCCGCGTGCGCGAACACGCCGACGTACACAAGGCTTGTTCCGATGACAATGCACGCGGCAACCAGCAGGAAGTTGGAGAACAGGGCCCGCCGTCTGACCAGCAGGGCCCCGACCGCCAGCCCGGCGAACGCCAGGACCTGGCCGAACATCCGATCGATAATCAATCGCTGACGGTGAACCCAAGCCATCAGACTCGGCATCTCCTCCCTTAAGCCGACGGTTTGCCGCACGAACCCAGCCCGCATCTGCTCGAAGAATCCCAGACTGCCTTGTATGAGAAAGCTGGAGAGCACGCCGATCGCGCCGACCAGCGCGGCCCGGAAGGCCAAACCCCGCCAGCCCGGATTGTCTCTGGCCAGGCAGAGGTACAGGAACATCCCGGCCGCGGCGATATAGGCGGGCCAGTCCGTGTGGAACAGGAGGAAAAAGCATGCCAAGAAGGCAAACCTCGCCCACCGGTGAGTACGCGCCTTCCAGAGCGATAAGAGCGTCGCCAGGATCATCACCTCGACGGCCGTATAGTAACACCAGCAGTCCATGTACATGAACTTCATGGGGACGAAGACGTAGAGCAGTCCCAGAAAGAACGTCGGCGCCGGACGACTGATGAATTGTGAGAGTAGCAGAAAGAGGAGCGCCGTTGCCAAAAGGGAGAGGAACAACGCGTAGGCCCGAATCGTCGTTTCCGTGTGTCCGAACACTCTGGCACAAAGCCGCGTCAGCGTAGGCGACAATACAGGGTGGCGTGAGTAGTGCTCCACGGCCGCGGGCTCGCAGTTGTCGTCATACACGTACTTTGCCAGCCCGAAGAACTTCCGGGCGTCCCGGATCGAGTCGTCGTTGCTGACTGACGCAAATAGCAGAAACAGGGCATTGTCGTAATGCCGCCCGCAATTCGCGTAGTTGAGTTCGCCAAACCGCGGCAGCGCCGCGAGAAGCTGCACGGTGAGCAATACGGCCAGCAGCCCCCAGGTGGCCGCGCGGTTTCGTCGCGCCGGCGTCCTCGACGTTTCGCCGTTGCGTTCGGTCGCACCCCGCTCGTGCGTCCCATTCGACGCCGCGGGCACGCGTTCGAGCATGAGATCCTTGTTCTTCACTTCCTGTATATGTGGAGAAGGATGTCCGAAGGGAGACACGCGAGTACGGGATACCCGCCGACCAGCGCGAGATAAACCATCAGCGATCGCAGTGTGGAAGCCTCCCTGTCCATTCGCAGGCGGTTCCACAGCCCGCGGAGACGCAGGGCCGGCAGCGACTCCGAATGCACCAGACTGAACCCACAAGAGGTCACCAGCTTCTCGAGATTCGAGCCGCTGAAGTACGAGACATGCGGACAGTGGAAGTGGCGCTGCCACATTCGATGAAACGGCGCGTGCATACCCAGCCGGGCGGCGATACAGCTCAGCCGGAAAATCGCGCCGCCGCTCGAAGGACAATTCACGATCAGCAATCCACCCGGATCGAGGTGGTCGTAGCTCGTGGAGATCACGCGGCCCGGCTCGGACAGGTGCTCCAGCACGTCGTTGAACACGATCGCCCCAAACCGCTCGGCCGGGTTCAAGCAGTCCGGGAACGAGCCGATCCGAATGTTGAGGCCCTCTCGAAGCGCGCTCGCTGCCACGGGTCCATCGGGCTCGATCCCCACTGCTTCAGCCCCGCGCTGCTGGGCCGCCTGAAGAAACCACCCGTGAGCGCATCCGATGTCGCAAATCGCCAATCCCTCCAGTTCCACCAACGACCCCATCACATCCAGTATTCGCCTGAAATTGGCTCTCCGTAGCGACTCCAGCGCCTTGCGCCGGCTACTCTCAACGAGCGCGGTGCTGTCCTGCGCGCCGTCCGTGGACCGCGCGAACGAGGACGACCAAAACCCACATGAGGGGCAGTGGAAGATGTCGTTCGCGAGACGGGGGCGCATCCGGGAATGGCAGATCGGGCAACCCACAGGAACGATCGGTTCTTGCGTCAGATCAGTTTTTGCTGTCTCTTCGCACGACACGGCGATCACCCGCGACCGGACGGCAAGAGCTTCCGGTGGATGGGGGACTGGGGTACGCTGGCCATGTCGTAGCCGATGAAGTTGAGAATCAGTTGGATTCCCAATATCACCGGCAGCGCCGCCAACATCACCGTGCCCGCGGAGGCGAGCTGCCCCGACGTATATGCTTGAATCCACTCTACCGTTCCGAATACGATCCCAAACGTAAGCATCGCAAGTCCTGCGACGAGGTTTACTGATGCGATACTAAAGTTACGGAGAAAGTAGTTGTAGAAGAGCCGTTTTAGGAAATTGCGGAGGTGGTACACGGGAAACTGCACAAGCGACTTCAGCGGGCTCAAGCTGCTGGTCTCGTCCCCGTAGACGGCGTCGATAGGAACCTCCGCCACGACGGCCCGCAGCGTGTTCAAGCGGAACAGGATGTCGGACTCGAAGAAGTACCGGTCGGCCAGCTTGTCGAGGGGAAGGGCGCGAGCCACCGAGGCGTGAATCGCAGTGAAACCGTTCGTGGGATCGAAAAGCGTCCAGTATCCCGTCGACAACTTGGACAGAAAGGAAAGACCCGCATTCCCTACCAGACGGATCCAGGGCATGGAGCGAAGCCCCTCCAAGCAAAAGAACCGATTGGCCTTCACATAGTCGGCCTCACCGGAGAGCAGCGGACCGACGAGTTCGGGGATTCGCTTGGGGTCCATTTGCCCGTCGCCGTCCAGCTTGACAATGATGTCGGCCCCGTCCTGGAGGGCGCGTCGGTAGCCGCTCACCACGGCCGCTCCCACTCCCTTGTTCCGCTCGTGGTGGATCACTCGAATTCGAGGGTCCGTCGCGGCTATCTCTTCTGCCGCCACGCCGCTACGTTCGGGACAGTCGTCGTCGACGCAATAGATCAGTGCCACCTCGGGACCGATGGCCCGCAGCACCCTGCCGATTTGCTTGCCAACGCGGTAGCAGGGAACGACGACCGAGACCGTCGGGCCCGCGCCCCGTCCCGCGTCGGCGTATTTGTCAAGATAGCCGGCGTACGTGCTCATCTCTGAATACCCATGCGCAATGGCCCACCGGCTGTGGAAGGAACCTCTCCGTTTGACGCAGGCGCTCGCTCGATCCGCTCGATGAAGCCAATAAGCCTCCAGGCACCGGCACGGTCTTCCGCGCCTCCCCCCGCCGAAGGCGTGCTAACCGCTCAGTGCGGATGTGGATCGAAGTGGCGTTGGCCATCAGGAACCCGTTCAGCCCGATCCCGCCGTAGAACACGCCGATTCGCAGCAGCCGCCACAAGTTGACGTTGGCCAGGGTCGCGCGCGTGGGGTAATAGTGGACATCGCGCCCCAGCCCCTCCAAGGCCGAGGGAAGCAGCCGACTGGGCAGATCGGGCCGCATAGTGCAGTACTCCCGGTACCGGGCGATCCCCAAGTCACGCTCCTGTTCAGCCACCTGGCCGATCGTCCTGAGCTGCACGTCGTCCTGCGCAGCGAGCCAGTCCCAAAGCTCCAGCAGCTCCCCGAACGCCAGTCGGCCCGCCGCCGGGTCCAGGTCGACGAAATCATGCGGATGAAGCATCACCACCACCAGCGGCGCGGGATCCTGCGACTCGCGGGCACACTCGACGGCGTATCGCAGGTCCGTGACCAGGCAGGTCGCCGGCACGAACTTCAGTGCGGACGAGGCCCCCGGGCTACACGGCGCGCCGGCCATCGAGCCCGCTGCCGGCGAGATTCGGGATGAATAACCAGGCTGCATGTCTCTGCCTACGCCTAAGGTCCAACTACGCTATTTTCGTCTTGCCGCCCCGCGTCGTGGTGCGCGCGGGAATCCGCACGGCGCATCTCCGGGGACATGCCCTTCCGGCTCACGAGGCACTGGACAAGGTCCAACAGTCGCCCCGTGTCGTCCTCTCCGTTGAGAACGGCTTGAAACAGGGGGCCGAGCTGGTTCGTGCAGAGTCTGGCGTCGACGACGTGGCCCTCGCTCTGACCCGGCAATTTCACGAACAGGGGGACCCAGCGTCGTGCATCGGGAGCCTCAAGATAAATGGGCTCGGCTTCCGCCTGAAACGCATGGTCCGACGTGACGACGATCAGTGCCTGATCGTACTTCCCTGCCTTCTTGAGCCGCTCGATGACTTGCCCGAGGTAGCGGTCCGCGTGCATCAGCCCACGATCGTAGTCTTCGACCGTCTCTCGGCTTGGGCCTGAATACGTGCCGTCGGGGTTGAAGACCTGGGGGCCGTGCGGCTGCGGAATATGGAAAAACGCAAAGGTGTTGGGAGGACAAGTGTCGAGGATCTCGAACATCTCGCGACGCACGCGAACCCCCGTATCGTACGCGTAGCGGCTCATTAGGCGCGGGTGGACACTCCTCCAGAGCTTCTGGCTTAGCGGGTCGGTTGCGAACTGGAGGCTTCGGTAAGCTGTAAGGAGCATCCGCGAGGGAACGCCCGTACCCTGTGGGTAGATCGGGTAGTTCACCAGATAGTCGGCTTGATCTCCCAGGATCCGACTGTAGGGCAACAACGAACAGGCCAGAAGATAGGTGTTGTACCCGCGGTCCTTAGCATCCTGGTACAGACTGGGTACGTCGGTGGAACGCACTTCCCCGCCACCCTTCACCCAATAGGTGTAGCCGTCGTGCCACACGAAATCGAGGTCTGTTTGATAGAGCAGTCGGGGCACCGACAGCTTCGTGTTTTCGTAGGGCGAGCGGGCATTTGTGAAGAAGACCGACTCGTTCGCCAAACCACGGGCGTTCTCGAAGAAGGGCCGAAATTCCCCGTTCCGCGTGCTTCGCGGATACGACCATTCGTCAAACAGGAAAATGAAGATCGGCGTGTGTGCTCTGGCGCTGTCTCGGAACGAAAACTCCGTTCTCGGAGAGTTCCCCCAGGTCTCCCACCCAACAATCTGTACGGCGACGACCAATACCGACGGGGAAAGCACCAGACAGAGGAGCGAAGCGTAGTGCGGAAGTCTCGTGTGCGGCATCGCGAACGAGTATCCGATCGCAAGCGCCGCGGCGAACCAGCACACGGCAACGCAACTTGGATGATGCACGAAATAGCCCGGAAACATCGCCAGCAATCCGCCCACCAGCAACACGAGGAACGCGTGGTCGAGGACCTTGTCGGTGCGCCGTAGGTTGTATTTGCGAGCTGCGGCCTTCAGGCCGATGGACAGCAGCAGGCCGAGAAACGCGAGCCCGAACAAGTCCAGCAGAAGCGCGACGGCGTCCGCGCACTCCCAGTTGGCGAACATACGGTTTTTCACTTTCGTGAGATACGCGATCTGACCCGCGAAGTACGAGAAGACGACGAACAGAGCAATCATGTACTTCTTGAAAACGCCCACCAAATAAGCCCCCCGGAGGCCGAACTCGTGCATCGCGCAGGGAGGACTCCGTGCGTATTCTGCTAGGCCACGCGCTCAAGGATGTCGCGAATCGCTTCCTCGCTGATTGTTCTCGGGTTGTTGCCCAGTCGCTCGAGGTTCGCGCTTTCAGCGAGAAAGCGACGTTGCGAAGCGGTGCGGATCCCGAGTTGTGTCAAGCGATCGGCAAGGCCCAGGGACGCAATCAGCCCCGCCAGCTTGTCCCGCGCCGTATATGCATCAGGGCAGCCGAGCAGCTCACATACGTCGTCGATTGCCTGTCGGAGGTGGGGCAAGCCCCGGCTATCCGCGAGCGTGTCGGTGGTTGTCTCGCTATTGTGGACGAGAAACTCGCCGAGCGTTAGAGCGGTCGCATGACCGTGAGCCACCCCGAAGTGGCTTGTCATGGTGTAGGAAAGTGCGTGAGCTGCCGTGGTCTTGGAAATGTTGATTGCCTTGCCCGCCAGATGCGCCGCCAAGCTCATCGCCCGTCGGGCCTCAGGTGTTGGCCGATGCACGGCTGCGGGCAAGTTCCTCACCACCAAAGGGATAGCTTCGCTGGCGTACGCGCGCGACTGCTCCGTGGAGTTCACAGACCAGAAGGACTCGATCGCGTGGCAAAGAGCGTCCAGTCCCGTGGCCGCTGTGACTTTCGGCGGGACGCTGTAGGTGAGTTGCGGATCGACAAACGCATGGCTGGGCAGCAAGGAATCGTGAGCCACCGAGTACTTGCGTCCGCGGACGTAAACCGCGGCAAAATGAGTGCACTCGCTGCCGCTGCCCGCGGTGGTCGGAACGGCTATCAATCGCGGCCCGTGATCCTCGATGGGCACCCCCCGCAGCACGATGTCCGCGGCCCCAACGTGCTGAACGCCGAATATGCCTATGAGCTTGGCAGTGTCCATGACTTTTCCACCGCCCACGGCGACGATCGTGTCGCAGCCCTCTTCCCGGAACACCCCTATTCCCTGCGAAATATGCGACAAAGTCGGAAACGGTTCGGGCGTCGAGAACCTCGCGAGTCGCTGCACGCTCAGCGCTCCCTCCAAGGCGGCTGCCGCCTTCGAGAGCTCGAAGGACCGCGCCCCCGTCACCAGCAAGACGGATTGCGGCGCTAGCTGACTCAGGGTCGGTCCGACCTCGCGGGCAACAGCGTTTCCGAACTGGACAAGGCGACTCACGACCGAAGGAAGTCCATGAAAACCCGTTTGTTCTGTTGCGGCGTAGCAGAGGGGCGTCCCAGGTCGGGGCGCGCCCCGCGGCGGACGCGCACTTCAAGCAGGGTCGGTCCCGGGCGGCTTCTGCCTTCGCGGTGTTTGGAAACGAGTTCCTTTCGCGTTTCTGCCCGTGCCGCCTGGCGATAGCCGCACGCGTCGGCAATCTCTACAAGATCGATGTCGAACCCCACCGTAGGCTGTCCCCCCACGGAATCGTGAGCACCGTTATTGAGCACCACGTGCCTGAAGTTCGGCGGCCCCAACGCTCCAATCGTGGCCATCGCGCCCATGTGCATGATGACGGCTCCGTCGCCGTCGATACAGTACACGGTGCGATCAGGTTGTGCGAGTGCGACCCCCAGGGCAATTTGCGACGCATGCCCCATTGAGCCAACGGTAAGGAAGTCTCGTCCGACTCGTTCAGTGGACGCGGCGCGCAGCTCGTACAATTCCCGAGAGGCCTTCCCAGTTGTCGCCACGACCGCGTCATCGGGACGCAATTCAGCGACGATCGCAGCGATTGCTTCTTCCCGGGTCAGTGTGTAAGCGTTCCGCTGAGCACATCGGCGTTCATAGGCCACGAACGTGTCTCGTTCCACAACGAGAGCGTAGGGCGCCGAAGCTCGCTTTGCGGCCGCGGCCGCCTTGTCTACGGCGTCGACGGCCGGGCCCGGCTCCTTCGGAAGGACGGCGTGGGGAATGCCCATGGTGTCGAGAAGCGACAGCGTAATCTTCCCCTGCTTCACGTGCTGCGGCTCGTCGGCCACCTCCGGCTGACCTCGCCATCCGATGACGAGAAGCAAGGGAATTGCATACACCTCTGCATCGGCGAGCGAGATCAGGGGGTTCACGGCATTGCCCTGGCCCGAGTTCTGCAGATACACCGCTCCGAGCGTTCCGGTCGCGAGATAGTGCCCGGCAACTAGCGCGACTGCCGCCCCCTCGTTTGCTGCAATTACATGGCGTCCCGCGGGCGCGAGGTCCGAAACGCAAGCGCAAAAGTGCTTCAGGAGAGAGTCCGGCACACCGGCGAAGAAACGGACGCCCGCGCTCCAGAGAGCTTCATAGATTTTGGTGCAGGGAATCACGTTACTCGCCCTGAGCGATCAGCGTCAGCACATCACGAATCGACATGCACCGATCTTCGGCCTCATGCGCGCGCCCGTGACGAAGAATGGATTCGGCGGTCTTGACCATGGCAGGGTAGGCGCTGCGCAAGAGGTGATTGGCGTAAATGACAAGACGCGCCCCGGCATCTTGCAGCTCCCTCTCCGATATATGGCTGAACGCGGAAGGAACGACAACGAGCGGCACCTTCTGTTGAAACCTTGCGTATTCCCGGCAGAACTCGAACAGTTCCCCCGGCTCCTTGTCCTTGCAGTGGATCATCACGCCGTCCGCGCCTGCTTCAATATACGTGCTGGCACGGGAGAGGGCGTCGAACACACCTTGTTTGAGAATCAACGACTCGATTCTCGCGATGATCATGAAGTCGTCCGTCACTTGGGCACACTTCCCGGCGTGGAGCTTCCGCGCAAACGCATTCTTGTCGTCCTGCGTTTGGGCCACGTCCGTTCCGAACAAGGAGTTCCTCTTCAGTCCCACCTTGTCCTCGATGATCACCGCGGAAACCCCTAGTCGCTCGAGAGTCCTCACGCGGAAGACGAAGTGCTCGACCGCTCCGCCCGTGTCGCCGTCAAAGACGATCGGCTTGGTGGTGACCTCGAGGATGTTCTGCAGTGTTTCGACGCGGGAGGTTAAGTCGACGCACTCGGTATCAGGACGGCCCTTCGCGGTCGAGTCGGTGAGGCTACTGGCCCAGATGGCGTCGAATTCCCGCACTACCTCGTCACAAACGCACTGGGCGTTCTCCACGATTAGCCCGGTAAGTCCGTTGTGTGCTTCGAGCGCCCTGACCAAAGGCTTCGCAGCGAGCAGCCGTCGCAGTTGGCGTCTGCGAACATCCGGGGTGGTCCCGATTTCGTTGACGGCGCGCTTTAGCTGCGTGGAAGAGACGCCCGGCGTGTACGGCGGCTCAACAAGTTCGCCGGCCCATTCCCTGAGGACCTCGATGACCCTGTCTCGCACGGGTGCTTGAACTCCCGTCTTCCAGTCGTCGCCGTGCACAACGTACTTGGGCCTGAGCTTCCGCAGGTTCGGCACGTAGTCGAGCGTTTCCTGAGGGATTATTTCCCGTACGCCCTTGATCTGTTCGACAACCGCCTTGCGCTCTTCGTAGTTGAGATAGGGCAGCCGTTTGTAGCTGGCAATGGCCTCGTCCGTAAGCAAGCCCACGACGACGTCGCCCAATTCCCGGGCGACCTTGATGATATTCATGTGCCCGGGATGAACGAGGTCCGCGCTCATTGCTACGTAGACGATCGGCATAGTCATTCCTCAATACGAGAAGCGTGCGGGATCGAGCCGTGCGTGTTCAATCCCGCGCCCCCAAGATGTCGTTCACAATCGCCGCCCCAACTTCTGCGCTGCGCCCAAAATTGTAGATCAGTCGCGGGCGCAATTCGCGGAGATGCCCTTCATGGTGGTCCTGGTCCTCGATGAGCTCTGCTGCAGAGCGATCTATACGCCCCATGTCTTCCCTCGAAATGACTCGACCCACCTCATGACGAACCGTGTCCTCAAAGGTGGGCAGCCCAAGCTTCTCCCAGCGAGGATTGCGCGTCTTGCGCGGTACATCTACGAAGAGGACAGGGCGCAACGTGCCAAGTGCGTATTCAAATGCGGCCCCGGAAAAGTCGCTGATCATCAGATCCGCTTCGTGGAACGAGTCCTCGTTGTTGATGTTGTCTTCCAGGATCACATCCGGATGGCTGCCGAACTCGCGGCGGAGCGATTCGACGATGTGCCGGCCCTTTGGATAGATCGGAAGATGAAAACACGGATGCGGTCGGATGATGACACGGACTCCCAGAGCCAACAGCCGGCGCACAACCTGCGCACCTGCCGACTCGAGCACGTTGTCCTTGCCCCAAGAGGGTGCAACCAGGACAGTCTTCTTCTGCGAGTCCTTCCGCGTGTACGCCGCATGGGCCGCCGCGACCCGGTCCAACTTGTAGTAGCCGACCTCGTGCAGGATCGGAACGTTGAGGCCGCACAATCTGAAATGCTTCTCTAGTTCCGCCTTGTGGTGTGGTCCGGTGCAGAAAAACACGTCGTAACAGTCGAAGGCACTCTCTCGATAGACTTCGTGAATGCTGTTCAGAGAATGGAATACATACACACAACAGCACTTCTCCGCTGGGCGCCGGACGTGCAACGTGCCCAGATCGGGCATGGTGACCAGGCACACCGGGGAGTCCAATCGCTGCATGAACGATGGCAGAAGACGATTCACGTAATATGCCACCATTCCATTCGGCGCGTGTTCGAGAAGGGGATCGTCGGGCGCCGATGTCACGTAGGTGACCTGCCGGCCGTAACGTCCTATCAAGGCCCGCAGGTAGCCCTCAAACTGAATGTAGGAGGCGATGTCCTCGCTGTAGACGACGAGAGGACGCTCATCGGCTGGCATGGCCAGTAGTGATTCCAGGTTCCTGACCTCTCGAAAATAGCCGCGCAGTCTCGAAATCCAACGCACGGTACTCGGCCTACTCCATGGGATGCACGCAAATACTCGCGTCGTGTGTCGCCGGACCGAGCAATGCCCGATCGGGCGAGGAAGGGCTATTCCTGTTCAAGACTCGCTTGACTCGAGTTGTTCCCGTCGTCGACTGCGCGATCCTTTGTCGAAAACAGCCGACGAAGGCGCCATATCGAGCGATGGAAGAAGGCCACGACACCAACTATCGCACCGATGACTACCTGTAGGAGAATCGTGCCTGAAAACGGGTCCAGGTACGCGAAGACGGCCGGCGACATAGCAAAACTCCCTATCCTAAGCGGATGCGTAAAGGGTCAACATGCAAACACAACCCGTCAACATTCCTCAAAACACGGTCTGCGGCCGGCGAGCCACGCTCGCCGTCATGCCTCGCCAGCTTTCGCCGACGAGGGGCGCGTAGCCCAACGAGCGGGCATAGGCGCAGAAGGCGTGGGCGAACTGCCGCTGCTGCCGGTAGTAACGGCCCCGCCGGACCCACAGCCGCGACAGACGTCGGCGCACGGCCCCCCGGTGCCGCCGGAACTCGGGGTCGGCCAGCAGCATCCGGAATGCCTGCATCGTGCAGTCGTCCAGCGGATCGGCCGGCGCGGTGAGGTTCTCGTCGTGCTGGCGGTACAGGGCGAGCACCTCGGGCACGAACCACAGGTCGGTCCGCGCGGCCAGGCGGATCCAAAGGTGGGCGTCCTCGCTCTTGCGCAGCGACTCGTCGTAACCCTTAAGCTCCAGGAGCAGCTCGCGGCGCACCGTGGTCGTGCTCGTCCAGGTGAGATTCGCCTGAAGGGACTCTTCCACCGGGCGGCGCAGCCGGACGTACCCCTCCGGGGCATCGCGCGTAAGCAGGGGGCCGGAAATCGCGCCGGTCATCCGACTGCCGCGCGGGTCGCGCCGGCCATCCGGATACCACTTTTGCATGTCCCCGCCCAGCCACCGGCACTCGGGCTCCGCGGCGGCCACCCGGGCCTGCGACGCCAACGCCCCGGGAAGCCACACGTCGTCGGAATCGAGGAAGGCCACCCAGTCGCCACGGGCCGCCCGGATCCCCACGTTGCGCGCCGCCGCCGGACCGCGCCGCCCGGGATTCGGAAGCACGCGCACGCCGTCGCGGCTCCCGATCGCCGCAAGTAGTTCGAGCGTCGCGGGGTCGTCGCTGTGGTCGTCGACCACGACCACTTCGAGTAGCTCGAAGTCCCCTTCCTGGCGGAGCGCCGACTCGAGAGCCTCCTCGAGGTACTCCGCCCGGTTGTAGCAGGGCATGACCACGCTGATGCGCGGCACCGTGCTTTGCACGGTCGAGTTGGTTGCGCAGTTTGCGGTCGCTTCGCCGGTTTTCGTCATCCTATTCCCAACAGGCAGCCCGACGTTACACACTTGCCCAGCTTTCATGCCAACGTCGTATCGGAGTTCCCAACCGAGAGTCGTGCGATGAAGTGAAGGGAGCGTTCAAATACAACGGAGAGAGGCCAGCGATAGAGTTTCAGGTTGTCGTTCCAGACGTCGAGTTCCCACCGCAACTCCTCGAACGCCCGGGTCCACTGCTCACGCCGCCAGTAGTTGTACGGGAGTCGGACGTGGTAGCGGCGGTTACCCACCCAATCCATGAACCGAAGGACGGGCCTCGCGCCAACTCCGTCGAGCGTATGATCCTTGATGACCACACGTTGTCGGGCAACGCGAGCAGCTTCGCGAAGCAGAGTATTGGGGTCGTCCGTGTGATGGAGCACGTCGACGAACATCACCACGTCGAAGC